>SXGR01655980.1_pt1 | contig 71351 bp, 52 predicted proteins | sample 3174711 | NCBI WGS metagenome assembly SXGR01 (sample SAMN11356860, study PRJNA531348) | freshwater metagenome | isolation source: freshwater sample F1-60 | place: China: Fuxian Lake, Yuxi | collected 2017-12-25 | reverse complement strand
GCGGGTCGTAGTCCCAGAGACCGTGATGCGCGATCTGATAGTGCCAGAGTCGCTTGACCGTCTTGGCGTCGAGCGCGACGAGCGCCTCTCCGAACAATCCATGCCCTTTGCGCTCGCCGCCCCAGTAGTCATTACTCGGCGTGCCAACCGGGACGTAGACGATGCCGCGCGCGTCGTCCACCGAGAGCGGCGCCCATGCGTTCGTATGCCCAACGGACTTCCACGAGTCGTCCTTCCAACTGTCGTTACCGAACTCGCCCGCTTCGGGCACCGTCTTGAAGCGCCACACCCGCTTGCCCGTCCGTACATCAAAGGCCTGGATGTCACCCGGCGGATCGCCGCGATACTGCAGGCGATCGCCCACGCCGTTGCCGAGTATCACCAAGTTGCCCCAGACCAGCGGTGGCGAGGTGTTGGTGTAGTGCTCCTTTCTGATGGAGCGCGAGAGGTTTGCCGTGAGGTCGATCTGGCCGTCGGTGCCGAACGACGTGATCGGCTTGCCGTCCCTAGCGTCGAGGGCGAACAGCCGCCATCGCGAATTGATGAACACGCGCCGTTCACGCCCGTTGGTCCACGTAGCGACACCGCGGTGCACGAGGCCGGTGCCGTTGGACGGCTGGCCGATCGTTTTCCACACCTGCGGGTCGAACTCCCAGTACGGCTTGCCCGTCATCGCTTCCATCGCAATCACGCGGTTGTACGGGGTCGAGAAGATCAAGGTGTCGCCAATCGCGAGCGCCGTCGCCTGGAACTGCCCCGGGCGCGCGGCTTTCTGGCCTTCGCTCGCCGGGATGTTCTGCTCGTTCGCGTCCCAGGTCCACGCGACTTTGAGGTTCTGCACGTTCGCGCGATTGATATCGGCGAGCGACGAATACTTCTGCGCGCCACCATCGCCGCCCCAAGCGGTCCAGTTGACGCCCGCCGACACGGCGAGTTTGACCTGTTTGGGAGCTGGGGGTGCGTCAGGCTTAACTTGGGCGTTGGCCGCGACGGAAAGGATCGCGACGGCGATGACAATGGCGATGGGCTGAATACGCATGACCGCATCTTGCCGTCAGCCGAAGCTTGGGGCAAGACCGCGCCGATTTCGATGGCACGGGTCAAGGCCTGTCCGACGCAACGCCGAGCGGGATTTCCGCGTTTCGGCACCCACGGGAATCGTTTGGTGACGGTCAGCTGCGAGCCGACTGCGAAGCTGTTGCGTGCGCCCTACCGTTTACGCGGCCAAGCCAGGCATACTACAGGCATGCCTGCCATCGTGTATGACCCCGAGCACAGATGGACCGTGGGAGAAGCCCGGGCGCTTTCGGACGTTCCAGGCGAGCGCTACGAGTGCGTGGACGGGGAGCTCGCAACGCGCGGATCGCGTGATCAAGCGCCGGCGCTACCGACGCGCCGCCGATGCGTACTGGATTGTCGATCCGGACGCACGGCTCATCGAGCGATGGCAACCGGTCGGTCGCGACGAGTCGCTAATGATTGTGCTTTCCACGCTATTTCGTGAAGCGTCAGGCGAAGCGCCACAGGCTTCTCCTGCCGCGATACCCGTGACCAACGACCCCCTGCTGTGGCGACGCATCGTCAGAACGGGTTCGCCACAACCACCCGCTGATTTCTCCGTGCCCACTGCTCCGTTCATCGCACCGACAGACCACTCCCGCCGTATCGGCCAGTGGCTGGCCATCTGGTCGGTAGTGGTCTTCGCTATCGTCCTCGTCGGCGGCGGCACGCGCCTCACCGAGAGCGGCCTTTCGATCACGGAATGGCAGCCACTCAGCGGCGTGATCCCACCCATCGGTCACGAGCGTTGGGTCGCCGAGTTTGAGAAATATCAGCAGATCCCGCAATACATGCAGATGAATGCCGGTATGACCCTCGCGCAATTCAAGGGCATCTACCTTTGGGAGTACATGCACCGGCTGCTGGCGCGCGTGGGTGGCCTTGTGTTCGCGATTCCATTCTTCTTTTTTGCGTTCACCAAGCGGGTGCCGCATGGGCTCATGCCGCGCCTCGTGACGATCGGGACACTCACCGTCGCGCAGGCCGCGCTCGGCTGGTTCATGGTGGTGAGCGGCCTGACCCAGCGCGTGAACGTGAGCCAATACCGGCTGGCAGCGCACCTTTCGCTTGCGGTGGTGATCTTCCTGATCAGTGTGTGGACGGCGGATTCGCTGCTCAACGGCGACGGCGAACCTTCGGCTGGCGGCAAGCGGCTGACGGCCGATGACCGCACCCACCGGAAGGCACTCCGTGGCCTGCTCGGACTCGCATTTCTCACGCTGGTGAGCGGGGCATTCGTTGCGGGACTCCGCGCGGGCGCGATCTACAATGAGTTCCCGATGATGGGCGCGGGCCTCGTACCCGTCGAGTACTCGTCAATGGCGCCGTCGTGGAAAAATCTCTTCGAGAATCCAGCAGCAGTGCAGTTCAACCACCGGCTGCTCGCGATCACGACGCTGCTGGCGATCGGCATTTTCTATTTCCGGTCGCGCGCTGCGGCGAGCGCTGCACTGCAAACGCGGCTCGACCTCGTGTTCGTCGCCGTCCTCGGTCAGGTTGCGCTCGGCATCACGGTGCTGCTGCTCGGCGTACCGGTACTCGTCGGGGTTGCACACCAGGCCGGCGCGCTGCTGGTGCTGACGGCGCTGACGCTCTCGCTCCGGCAGGCATCGAGGGCGTAGCTCTCAAGCGTGTCCGTCACGAGCAAGCAGGAGGAGCACGAGCAGGAGCAGGGGTAGGGGTAGGGCGACCACCCTGGAACAGGCGACCCTACTCCGCCAGCTTATCGAAGAACTGCTTCCGCGCCTTAGCCACTTTGGGCGCGATGACCGCCGCGCAGTACGGATTCTGCGGGTTCCGCGCGAAATAGTCGTCGTGGTACTTCTCCGCCGGCCAGAATTGGGTCAACGGTACGACTTCGGTCACGATCGGGTCGCCCCACCTCTGCTCGAATGTGAGCGCGGCGATCTTCGCGCGCGTTTCACCTTCCTGCTCCGCCGTCTCGAAGAACACCGCCGAGCGGTATTGAGTGCCGCTGTCGGCGCCCTGACGGTTGAGCGTCGTCGGGTCGTGGATCGTGAAGAACAGGTCGAGCAGGTCAGCGAACGCAATCACCGACGGGTCGTAGCTGACGCGGACGACTTCGGCATGTCCGGTCGAACCGGCGCACACCTGTTCGTACGTCGGGCTTGGACGCCTGCCACCGGCATAGCCACTCTGCGCCCCGCTCACACCCTTGAGCTGCAGGAATACGGCCTCAAGACACCAGAAACAGCCGCCGGCTAGCGTGGCGGTGGTCAATGCCGTGGCGTCGCTGCCCGTCGCATCACCCGCTGCATCGTTCGACATCGCGCTCACGTCGACGACTCAAAGATCGAGAGGTACTGCGCGTAGCCCTCGGCTTTCATCGTGGCCTTCGCGATGAAGCGCAGCGACGCGGAGTTGATGCAGTAGCGGAGCCCCGATGGGCCAGGACCGTCGGGAAAGACATGACCCAGGTGCGAGTCGCCATCCTTGGACCGGACTTCGACGCGGCGCATGCCGTACGCGCTGTCGGTATGCTCGGTGACATGTGCGGGCTCGATAGGTCGGATGAAGCTCGGCCAGCCTGTGCCAGAGTCGAACTTGTCGATACTCGAGAAAAGCGCCTCACCGGACACAATGTCCACGTAGATGCCTGGTTCCTTGTGGTCCCAGAACGCATTCCGGAACGGCGGCTCCGTCGCGCTGCACTGCGTGACCTGATACTGCTCTGCCGTGAGTGTGCGCTTGAGTTCCGGATTTTCCGGCTTGACCCTGTTCATCGAAAGATCCTCCTGACACAACAATACCTACCGGGCTCGTGAAGTTCCTCAACGACACCCCCTACGGCTTTTTCGGTGTCCTCGAGAGCGCGCGGTAGTACTCCTCGACCATCGCCTTGAACGCCGGTGGCACTCCACCCGATCGCTCGAGGAGCACGCGATTGCCCGCGTCGTCGCTATTGGCGCGGCGGAGCGCGAACTCGTAGGCCTTGAGCCCCTCGACCACCTGCGTGCGCAACATCGCTTTGGCGCGTTTGTCCTCAAGCGAGGTGAAGGTGGACGCCATCTTCATCCCTTCGATCGCGCGGTCGAGCGGCGCGACGTCTTGGCCCTGGCGGCGCAGGTCGCGCGCGATGGCCTCGGCGTCGGCGATGCGTTGCTGCAGTTCACGCGCCGCCTGCTGCGGGTTGAACCGGTCGTCACCCTGTCCTTGGCCCTGTCCTTGGCCCTGTCCTTGGCGCCCCTGTTGTTGCCCCTGCTGTTGCCCCTGCTGTTGCCCCTGGCCCAACCGGCGCTCCTGCTCCTGTCGCATCCGCTCCTGCACTGACTCGAGCCCGCGCACCAGATCGCGCATCCGATCAGCCGCCTGCGCCCCAGCCTGCGCCTGCTGTCCCTGTTCGGCCGCGCCCGCCGCCTGCTGTAAGCGTCGGCCGAGTTCGCCGATCTCCGAGCCAATTTGTTTTTCGATTTCATTGAGCCACTGCTGCGGTGCCGTGGCCACAGCCTGACCCGACATCTGCATGCGTTCGGCGAGTCGATTATTGCGCAGCGTATCCGCCGCACCACGCAGCGCGCGCGACACGTTCGGTTGTTCACGCGCATGCTCCGTCGCGAGGCGGTCGAGTTGCGCCGTCAGCGCACGCACCTCACCAGCCATCTGATTCTTCTGTGCCTGAATCGCACGCTGCACCGAATCACGGCGCACCTTGGGGTCTTCGAGCTTGCTAATCCCGTCCTGCACCTGCTGCTCCGCTTCGGCAAGCCGACGCTGTTGCTGCTGCGCCGCTTCGATGTCGCGTCCCGACTCGCCGCTCCGCTCCTGCTCGAGCAGGCGCCGCGCTTCGTTGAGCCGGTCTACCGCGCTCCGCGCGTTGGACGCGCCCTGCCGTCCGTTGGCCGCCGACTGCCGCATCTGGTCGGCCGCGTCTTGGAGCCGGCGGGCCGCATCGGCGAGTGGCTGCGAGTGCCGTTCACGCGCGAGCCGTTCGAGTTGTCGCGCCGCCTGTTCCGCTTCCTGCGCCAGTTGCCGCCCATTGTCGCCGCTGGAAGCGCCGCTCTGGCCCATCTGACCGAGGCTGTCGGCTTTGCGCTGCGCCCGCATGTCCTGCTGCATCTGGCGCGCCGCGAGCTGCCGTAGTTTCTCAGCGGTTTCGTCGAGCGCAGACGCTGTAGAATCTTGTTGGCGCTGCTCGGCGGTCTCGCCACGCTGCACGGCCTCGTACTGATTGCGCAACCGGTCCTGCTGCAACTCAAAGATGTCGGCGAGATCCTCAGCATTGGCGCCACCGCCACCACCGCCGCCGCCTCCACCGCCACCGCCTCCACCGCCCTGCTGCTGTTGCTGAATCTGTATCTCGCGGAACACCGCCTCGGCCCGTCCGAGTTCGGTGAGCGCCTTCTGCTCACTGGGCAACGCTGACCGCTGCGATGGCGGCACAAGTTTTCGTTCCGCCGAATCCATCTGCGCAATGGCGCGCGGCAAAATCTGCGCGATTTTCCGGAAACCGGAATCTTGCGCCGTGATACCGCGCGTCACGAGTCGTTCAGCGAGCACGGCCGTCTGTTCTTTGAGCTTCTGCTGCGCGAGGCGCACCGTTGCCACATTTTCTGCGAGCGTCTTGGCGTCGAGTGTCGCGGAGTCGCGCGCGAGGTTGAAGGTCGCGGAAATCACCTGGCGTTGCTGTTCGGAGAGGCGGCTTGGATTGTCTTGCTGACCGGCGCGCCCACCTCCACCGCCGCCGCCACCACCACCACCCTGACTCTGCCGATAGTCCATGTCGTACGGACGTACCGTCAGGAAGTACATATCGGTCGTGGCCGAACCTGGCCCGCTCACGACGTTGTTGTCGGTGGACTTGGCGTAGTACGCTACCTGATCGCCCGGCTCCAACTTCAGATCTTCGAGCATGAAAGTGTGCCCGGCGGCCACCTCGCGCAGCGCACGCGCCGTAGCGGAGAAGAGTCCGACCGTGCGCTCCGCACCCCCGTTCACCGAATAGGTGAGTTCGAGGCGGGACACGCCGTAGTCGTCCTCGGATTTCGTATCCGAGAATACTTCGTCGACGGAGAGCACTTTCAGGTCGCGGCCGGGACGCCCGATGGCGACCGACGGCTGGCGATCGGGGAGTGCGTCGATGGTGTAATCGAGCGACGCGCTCACCGAGCGGCCGTCGTTGCCCTCGAGAGCAACCTTATAGAACCCGCTCTTCGTGACGCGCAGCATCCCGACGAGCGACCCGTCAGCGGTGGGAACGAGGCGCAGCGTGTCGCCGCCGTCCACGATCAACTGGCCACCCTTGGCGGGCACCGTCGACGTCACACGTACGCGCACCATCGTGCCGACCAGCGCCGCGATATCGCCGGTGCTGTCGACCTGCCGGTTCGCGAGCTGCGTATAGGCGGGATACCGGTACTCGAGGTCCATCGATGCGACGTACGGAATCGGTGCGACAACGAGCCTGTAGGTCGGCGAACGGATCCCCGCGGCCTCGACGGCATATTCCGTTGGCACCGATACGTCGAACAATCGGAACGCCCAGCGTCCGGTCGAATCGGCCGCCATATCCAGCCGCGTCCATCTGGCAGCGCCTTCACCCTTCACCAACAACTCCGTGCGCGCTGCGGTGAAGCCATTGAGCGTCGCGGACACCAGCTGGTCGCCACCCTTGGCCATCGTGACATCGCCCGGCGTCACCTGAATGGCAAAGGCGCGACTGGCGTTCGAACCGGCCCACGGCGTCAACAGCAGCTGGGCGGCGGTACGCAACGTCGTTGGCCCACTTACGAAGATCAGGGCGACCCCGACGAGTGCGAACGCGAACATCGCCAACGCTTTCTTTAGGTCGCCGGAATCCACCCGCTTGCCGGAGTCAGCCCCGCGCAGCCCGTCAAGCGCGGAGCGAATGAGGCTCGCCGCGATACCCCCGGCCGCGACACGGTCGGCCGCGCGTGTGTTCACTTCGACCGCCGTCATGAATGCGCCACCGAGGGCGCGCTCATGTTCTTCGACGTAGAGCGCCACATGGGAATCGTCGGGCGATGCACGCAATGGGCGCACCACGAGATACCACAGCGCAGCGAGTGAACCGAGGACGGCGGCCGCCCGCGCAAGCAGGACGACGCCGGCACCGTAGTGTGCGCCACGCATCGCGATCGAGAGGAGGATGAAGAGCGCAGCGATCGCGGTCAGGGCAATCGCGGCGCCGCGCAGCGCATGCTTGAGGCGCCAACGCCGGCGCACGTCTCGCACCGCTTTGCCAAGCAGGTCACTCCGACCGGCTAGGCCCCCGTGCACTCCCTTCATTCGCACGCCTCCCCGCTCATTGGGCAACCGCTCCGGTCAAGCGGTTGGAGAGCACCGTCTCCGCCGCGAGCACCAGGAAGGCCGCAACCAGAAGATACCACCACACCCGTTGCCCGCGTTCGCGCTCGGCGGCCGTGCCGGCATCTGCACCTGAGGCGCTCGACGCTGGCCCTGCGGTCGCCAACGCCGCGGCGACCAGTTCGCGCGGCTCAACATGCGCGAGATTCGACTCCGCTGGATCCACGTTCACCGCCACGGGTCGGCCGCTGCCTTCGGCCGTGGCATTCGTGCGTAGCTCATAGAAGCCACGTTCCGTCAGCGTCGCCGCATGCACACTGTCGCTGAACCGTACGCGCTTGCCGGTCGGCGACACGATCGAAAGCACCGGCGCTTCCGCGCCCGGCGCCGCCTTGACGACAAGCCCGGTCGTGAGTTCGCCGTGCCGCGAGAGGTCGAGCACGTCGCCCGCCGTGAACCACGGCTTCGAATCGCTGAAGCGGCCCGTATGGCGCGCGATCTGGCGCATCAATGGAAGAAAGACCGGCTGTACCGGCAAGTCGGTCCAGTAGTCGTCAATCGACGACGACCAGATCAGCACGCGCCCTTGCCCCACCGACCGTTCGACGAGCGCTGGCGTACCGTCGTCGTACCACGCAAGGATTCCGCTATCGCCGGCCACGCGGAGCATGCGGTGCTGAAAGATGTGCGCCGAGGCGAAATCGCCCGTGCCTGAAGCGGCGAACGCCTCAAACACGGGGCTGGAATACGACAAGCGCCCAAGCCGCGCGCCGCCTGCTCCTGCGCGGTTCACTACATCACCGACGGTGAAGCGCAGCACGTCCGCCCATTCCTTGGGCGTACGATCGGCGGCCAGATCGCCCGGCACCACCAAAAGGCCGACTCCCGCGCGCAACTCTGCACGCAGCGCGACGCCGAGCTCCCCACCAGGCGGAGCGACTTCGTCGAGCACCACGAGCCCCCGCGCCGCGAAGTCGCGCGGCGTGATCGAGTCCACACGTTTGACGTCCACGCGAAAGCGCGGGTGATCGCCAATCTCGAGCGCGCGACGCAGATAGAGGGCCTGGTTCACCCTGGCCTGTATCGGCTCGACAATGAGCACGCTGACTGCTTCATCAGGCGCGAGTGTAAAGAAGAACTGATCATTGGCGGCGAGCGCATCGCCGGGAACCCGCACCAGTCCGCGTGTCACGCCGCCTGGCACCGTCGTCGGGGCAAACTGGGCCTGCGCCGAGCCAGCCGCCGGCACGGTCACGCGTGACGATCCCACCACACGCCCGGCCAGCTCGAGCGTAGCGTCGAGTGTGCGCGCCACGGTACCGGTATTCGACAGCCGCGCGGTCACCGTCACTGGCGCGCCGTCCTCATCGCTGGCACGATCGGTCGACACCGCCGTCACCGCGACATCGGCCACGTCCTGGCCCGAGACATCCATCGTCGTAAACGTCACACCGGCGGGCAGCCGGATCTCAGCCTGCGTCGACCAGCCGCGCCGCTGGAAGTCGCTGATGAGCACGACCTCGCGGTTGGGCATGTTGGACGCGCCGAGGATATCGCCGGCGAGCTTGAGCGCCGGGCCGTAGCGCGTACCCTCCGCACTCGGCGTCGCGCGGGCAATCGCGCGTTCGAAGTTTGTCCGATCGGCCGTCGGCTCCGTGAGCGCGGACGCCTCGTTGGCAAAACTCACCAGCGTCGCGCGATCCTGTGCGCCGATGCTGGCCACGGCCACGCGCGCCGAGTCCTGCGCTGCCTTCCAACGGGAGCCGTAAGCCATCGAGTACGAGCGATCGAGCAGAATCACCCGTTCTTTTGCGCCACCGGATGCCGCGGCCGTGATCGGCTTGGCGAAGAAGGGGCGCGCGAACGCAGCCACGAACAGAAAGAGCGCCAGGCAACGCAGCGCGAACAGCAGCAGGTGCCGCAGTTTCTGGCGCCGCACTGAGCGGTACGGCACGCGCTGCAGAAACATCAGCGACGGAAAGGGCACGACCGCCTTCCGCTCGCGATTGATCAGGTGGATCGCAATCGGCACGCCGATGGCGACGAGTCCGGCGAGAAACCAGGGCGCGAGGAGGGACATCGGGCTCTAGCGCACTCGGTTGAAGCGTTCGCGCGCGCCGAGGTAGGCGTAGAGCGCGTCGGCGATGGGGCGCGAGGTGTTGAACAGCGTGTAGTCGATCCGCCGTTCGCGCGCGAGCGTGTCCAGCTTGTCGGTGTGCGCCTTGACGATGCGCTGGTATTCCTTGCGCAGGTAGTCGGGCACGAGCGGCAGCTTCTCGCCCGTCTCCACGTCGACGAAGTTGCTTGCGTCGGTGAACGGAAAGCTGATCTCGTCCTTGTCGAGCAGATGGAATACAATCAGGTCGTTGCCGCGTCCGCGTAGGTGATCGACCGCATCGAACACCTGCTGGGGATCTTCGTAGAGGTCCGAGATCAGGAGCACGATACTGCGACGCCGTACCGACTCGGCGAGCTTCTTCATCGGCGCGAGGAGTGAGGCACGGCCAGTGGGCTTCTCGCCGGCTACGCCGCGCGAGGCAACCGCGTCGGAGCCACCGGAGCGCTCGAGTGACGCGACCTCACCCGGCCCACGCACCTTACCCGCCCTGTTCGCCCGGTCGAGCGCGTAGAGCACCTGCTGGAGATGCCGCGCCGAGGGCGGCACGTAATCGACGATGCCATGGTCGAACGTGGCGAGGCCCACCCGGTCACGCTGCCCACTCGAGAAGTAGGCCAACGCGGCCGTGAGGAAGCAGGCGTATTCGAGTTTACTCACGCCCGCGCCCGATGCCCCCTGGTACCGCATTGACGGCGACACATCGAGAATCGCGAGAAAGTTCGCGTTGGTGTCGGCCTCAAACTGCTTCACATAGAAGCGGTCGGTGCGTGCGAAGAGCCGCCAGTCCACACGTCGAATGTCGTCGCCGGGCTCGTACTGCCGGTGCTGGGCAAAATCGGTGGACGACCCGAGGTTGGGTGACCGATGAAGCCCGTTGATGAACCCCTCGACCACGGCCTTGGCGACGAACTCGAGGTTCCCGATCCGCGAAAGGATTGCGGGGTCGAGGAATTCGGTACCGGTCGGGCGGGGCGAAGCGGTCATCTGACGACTACCGCATCCCCGAGCCGGGCACCGGAACGGCCTCGAGGAGCTGAGCGATGATCTGATCGCTGGTCACCTTTTCGCTCTCCGCGTGGAAGTTCATCAGCACGCGGTGGCGCATCACAGGACCCGCGAGGGCACGCACGTCCTCGAAGCTCACGTGATAGCGGCCCTGCATCAGTGCGCGTGCCTTGCCGCCAAGGATCAACTGCTGTGGTGCTCTGGTCGAGACGCCATACGACACCCACTCATTGATGAACTTAGGCGCGCCGAGTCCCGGTCGGCTCGCGCGGGCCAGTTTGACGGCGTACCGCGCGACAGCGTCGGCCACGGGTACGCGGCGCACAAGCGCCTGAAAGGCGCGCACGTCGTCGCCGGTCATCGCGTGCTGGAACTGTTGCTTTATCGTCGCCGTCGTGCGGGTCACGACGAGCACCTCGTCGTCCTCGTTGAGATAGTCCATCACGATGTTGAACATGAAGCGGTCGAGCTGCGCCTCGGGCAGCGGGTAGGTGCCCTCGAGTTCAATCGGGTTTTGTGTCGCGAATACATGGAACGGCTCAACGAGCGGGTAGGTCTTGCCCTGCACCGTCACGCGGTGCTCCTGCATCGCTTCCAGTAACGCAGCCTGTGTCTTCGGTGGCGTTCTGTTGATTTCGTCGGCGAGCACGATGTTCGCGAAGATTGGCCCGGGGGTGAAGACGAGCGTGCGGCGCCCATGTTCGTCTTCCTGAATGATGTCCGTGCCGGTGATGTCGCTCGGCATCAGATCGGGAGTGAACTGGATGCGATTGAACTTGAGGTCGAGCACCTGTGAGATCGTGTGAATCAGCAGGGTCTTGGCGAGACCGGGCACGCCGATGATCAAGCTGTTGCCGCCCGCGAGCAGTGAAAGCAACACCTGGTCAATGACCTGCTCCTGTCCGACGATGAGTTTGTGCAGCTCGGCTGTGACAGTACCGATACCGACCTTCAGGCGATCGGCGAGGGCGATGTCAGCGGCGGATTCGAGGGAGGCGGAGTCGTTGGATGGCACGGATCAGTGTGGTAGGAAGGCGAGCGAGGCGGAAGAATGCGTGAGGGGTGACACGTGACGCTCAATGCGTAAGCGCGTAGATGACGAAGTTCACACCGAGCTTGAATGCCTCATTGGACACATCCACTGGCATAAAGCCCTGGCCCGACCATTGCCACGACTCGCCGATGTCCTGGCCGTAGCAGACCAGCATCATGAGGCGTCGCTTGGGATCGTTCTTGTCGAAGTAGCCGTAGAACTCCGCGCCACCGCCGGACCCGCCGCCGCTATAGCCGCGGCGGAGCTTGGCCATGTCCACCTTGAAGAACGAGTCGAAGATCTGCTCCTTGCCGGTGAGCTTGATCGGTTTCAGCTCCGGCATGGCCTTGGTCATCGCCGCTTCAAAGGTGGACCAGTCCTGGTAGTTGAAGTCGTCGACGATGACGAAACCGCCCTTGCTCAGGTAGTTCCGCATTCCCATCGCCTCGGCGGCATTCGGAAACCAGCCGCCCGGCTCCGACAGGTATGCGACCGGATACTTGAAGAGCAATGGTTCGTCAAGCGCAACGATCGCACCGCCGAGGACTTTACCGGCATCGGTAAACGGCCGCATCGATGTGATCTCGCGGACGATTTTCACGAAGTGCACATCGGCGTCCGGGTAGTCGTGTGACCACCCCGGTCCTTCCCGCCCAGACCAGCGACCGTAGCCGCGGTATTTGATGCGCGCGAAGGTGAATCGCCCGTCGTACGGCGGATTGCCCATGAAGTCCGGTGGCACGTAGAACCCGTTCGGATCGCCGAGCGCACCCATGTCGAAGCCGCGGCCACGCTGCGGTCGTCCGCCACGCTGCGCACCGGCGTCCTGCACTACGGACAGCGTGGTGCACGCGGCCAGCGCGAGACACCGAATGATCGTACGACTGCTCACGGCTTCCTGCCGTCGACGATGGAGAGCAATAGGTCCTGCGCCCGCTCGAAATTGGGGGCATCCTCCAGCGCGCGTAATACCGCGCGCTTGGCTTTCACGAGGTCGCCGGCGGCGCGATACGCCACGGCCAGCTCGTAGAGCGCTTCTGACTTGTCCACTGGGTCGAGCGCCACGAGCGCCTCGCGCTCGCGCACGCGCATCGCCTGGTCGCCGCGCGCCTCGTACAGTCGCGCGAGCACGACGTGGAGTTCGGGCGCGAACGGATTGATGAAGAGCGCGCGTTCGGTTGCTTCCAGCGCGCCGGCGGTGTCGCCGCGCACGATCAGCAGGGAGGCGAGGTGCATGTTCGCCGCGTAGTTCGACTCATCCGACAACGTGAGGACCTTGAGCATCGCGATTTCTTTCGCCGTGTCGCCCTTCGCGCGGTACAGCACCGCGAGGTTACTGGCCGGTGATTCGTCGCCCCCGAACTCCGGGAAGAGCGCATGGGCGCGCTCGAGTACTCGGACTGCCTCATCGTGCATCCGCGCCCGCACCAGCGACGTGGCGGCCATCACCTGCGCTCGATAGCTCGCGGGAAATGAATCCGCACGCGCCAGAAACTGCGCCGCCCCCATTCCAGCCGAATATTCCGGCCCTTGCAGCGCGAGCGCCTCAAACACCGGCCCAAACCGCTCTTTCATATACGCATCAAACCGGCGATCGAATGCCTTCATGTCCATCCCGGTCACCTTCTGAAACGCCTCTTCGGTGGTGCGCCCCGCGCGGTACTCGGCGAGCAGCCCCGTGATCGCCTTCTCGCCCCAATCCTTCACGATAAGGTCGCACACGAGCGAAGCCTGGTAGTACGAGTAGCCAATCTGTTCGGGGTACGTTGGGCGCATAAAACCGTCATTCATCCGGCTAATCGGGACAAGCTTTCCGGCGCGATAGGCCTCGAGGAAGCCGGGCGACACACTCGCGCCCCATCCGGCGCGCGCCTGATGTTCCTCCCAGACGGAAAGCCCTTCGGACAGCCAACGCGGGATCCGGTGATCGGTCGAGCCGAGCGTGAAGGTGTGCGCAAGCTCGTGCCACACCGTCGAGGCCCAGTTGAATGGGCCGGCGTCCTTTGCCGCCGGCGAATCAAACGCCAGCGTCGTGCCAAAGCTCACACCAAGCGCGCCGAGCCCAGACAGTCCGACCGTGCGCACCGAAAAATCGGCGTGGCTGCGATACACCTCGATCCTGACCGGTGGCGGCGCAGCGTACTGGTACCGCTGTTGGAACTTCGCGTATGCCTTTTCCGCGAGATCCTTTAGGTAGATCGTGAGCAGCGCCGACTCCTGCTTCTCGATCATGAAGACCGCGTGCTCACTCGCCGACTCGTCATAGTTCTTGAACGTGTCGAGCAGGTCGAGCGTGTTCTTTACCCAGACGTCGAACGGATCGCCCTTGAACGCGACTTCGAGACTCTGCCGTCCGTCGGCGATCTTGCCGAGCCGAAGCAGGTTCATGCCGAGGACCGAATGCGCTTTCCAGTTGGCCGAATCGGCCGCGATGGCCTGCCGGGCGAAATCCGCCGCGATCGCATAGCGGCGCACCCGGCCCGCCGCTTCGGCGAGCGTAACGAAGAAGCCGGCGTCGTGCGCGTTCAGCGCAAGCGCCCGGGCCCGCGCGTCGGCGTAGGCGCGCTCATCTCCGCTCGCGAACCTCGCGGCGGCCAACGTCGCGAGCGCGCCGGGATCGGATGGATTCGCCTTCAGCGCGCGTTCCGCATCGCGCGCCGCGTCGGCGTATCGCTCCAGATCCATCGAGCCGCGCGCCATCATCAGGCGCGCGGGAACAAACTCGGGGCTCACGGCGAGCGCCGTCGCCAACAGCGAATCGGCTCCCGGTTGGCCGTCGAACACGAGGCGACGTGCGGCGGCCACCAACGCTCCGGGGTGCGACGCATTGATCTGCAGCACCTCGTCCAGCGTCCGCTGCGCTTCGGCACCGTTGTACTTCTCGAGGAAGAGCTCGCCGAGGGCGACACGTGCGTTGATGTTCGCCGGGTCGAGCGTGATGGCGCGGTCGAACGCCTTGAGCGCGTCCTTGAAGATCTCGGCGTTCGTCTCGCCGAGCTCCCGGCAGGCAATCGCCACCGCCATCATCTCGCGACTGGTGAGGCTTCCGGCGGCGGTATTGTAGACGTCGATGAAGTGATCCAAGCCGCGTGCGGCAACCGCCTTGTCCCCGCGCGCCTTGGCAAGCAACGCGAGGTTGAGTGACGCCATCAGACTGTCGGAGGCATGCTCTGCCACCGCGCGCGCAAACGCGGAATCGGCCGCGGCGAGCCGGCCGCGCGTGCGCATCAGTTCGCCAAGCGCCGTGAGCGCCTCCTTTCCGTTCAGCGCCGCGACGGCCTGCCGCGCGACCCGCTCGGCGTCGTCGTATTTGCTGATGAGCGCGAACGCGCGCACGAGCTCGACCTGCGCATCCATCCAGGTCGAATCGGTCTTGGGCAGGCGTTCGAGGTAGGCCGTCGCCTCGGCGTACTTGCCCATGGCGATCGCGATACGAGCCTCGCTGAATGACTCGATCGCCTGGCGCTGCTGCGAGAGCAGCCGCGACGGTAACAGGGCGCCGGTCACGAGCAGGACGACCGTGGGGAAGCGCAGACTCTGCCTCACGGCCGCCCCTCCGCCTTGCGGATTTCGCGCGACTTCCTGGCCAGTGACACGAGCACGATCTCGAGCTCGGCGTCGTATAGCGCTGGCGTGAGCTTCGGCTTCAGTGCGCGCAATGAGTCTACCCTGCCCTCGAGTGCGAATCGCTCGTGATAGAGCGCCGCGATGCCCTGGTCGCCGCCAGCCGCGCCTGGCGCGCCTGGCGCCTCGAAGAAAAATCGGCGCGCGAGCAACCCCTGCCCGTCGCGGCCCGTCGGCTCAGCGGTGTTCTGCTTGGTCCCATTGTCGTCGAGCTGGGCATGTTCTGTCTGCAGCTTCGTGGCGTCGTCGTAGACGCGCTTGGTTTCGCGGGTCGCGTAGCGGAACGCTTCCAGCAGTGAGACGCGGCCGTCCTTGTCCACGTCCGCAACGTCGGCGGTATACGCCTTGACGAAGAATTCCGCGAACCGTGATTCGTTTCGCTCAAACGCTGTTTTTGTCGCCGTGATCACGACGCGCCCCGGCGCGGCAAGAATCGGCAGGAAGTCGCCGCTGCCACTCGTCAGATTGACGACAGCGACACGCTGCTCCGTGAAGCCTGCCATCCACCGCTGCACGTCACCGACCGTCACGTCGGGCCCGGGAAGGCTCACCCGCGACTCGCCCTCCTGCCCGGCACCGTGCCCGATGAAGATCACGACGATCTGCTCGCCCGCCTTGGCGCGTGTGCGCATCGCCGCGATCTCCTTCTCGAGCGCATCGCGCGTGGAGCGACCGCGATAGTGTGAGTCGGCAAAGGTCGAATCCTCGCCGAACCATGCGATATGGGTTGCCGCGATCCGGTATTTGCGCTGCAGCGCCGAAGCCAGGTCGGCGCCGAGTGCCCGAAACCGTTGGCTGAATCGCGGCTCTCCGCCGAGTCCGCCAGCGATCAGGACGTGCGTCTGGGCCTGGGCCGATGCCGTGAAACAAGCCGCGGCAACCAGAACCGCGAACGCAGATGCGAGGATCGGACGAACCGCGCCACGGTCACTCATGCGAGGCCTCTCAGCTTTCTGTATCCCCACTCCGCCGACACCAACCCAACCAAGAGTAGAAAGATGATCGGCATGTCCCAGAGATCCATCTGATTCACCACCGTCACACCGCGCTTGGTCATCGCGATGTCTTCGGGCAGCGTGCCTACCGTCTCAGCGGTGTAGAAGCGCCCGCCAGTCTCGTCCGTGATACGTTGCAGCAGTGGACGCCGCATTTCCGCCATGGTGTATTCGGCGTCGAGCGGCGCCACACGGATCACCGTCGTGTCGGTCACCGTGTCGAAGGTCGTCGCCGCTGTCATCCGAATGAAATGGATCCCTTCCTCCGTCGGCGCGAACGTCCCGCGGTACTCGCCGTCCCGCTCCACCGCCCATTCGAGCGCGAGGTCGCTCCGGGCTCCAGACGGGGCGAACACTGTCGCCGCGACCTTCGCGTCATTCAGTCGCTCGAATGCACTGTCGACCACGACCGCACGTAACTGCACTGTGGATCCCGGGTTCACCTGATCCGGGGTCGCGTGAGCCTCAACCCGCCCAGGCGTGTCACTCGTGATCCAGCGCAGCATCTGGCGCCAAAAGGTCTTGAACGACTGGTCGTCAATTGCGACCTCAGCGCCCATCCTCCACTGCCAGTCGTCCTGCACCGGCATCGCCACCGAAAGCCCGCGACCGAATCGCTGGTACACCACGATCGGCTGCTCGTACCTGAATGTCACCTCGCCCGGCATTCCCGCGCGCCCGCCCGTCGGGACAGTGCCAGAGACCAGCACTACCGCGCCCGGTTTGACCTTTTTGATCCGATTCACCGATGTCACGGCTGGCAATGTTTTCCACTTGTCGGCCGCTGAGACTCGTGCCGTGCCGATCTGCGTTACCGCATGGCTCATGCCGGCCGGCGTGAGCGTGGCGGTGAGATCCGCAAAGAAGGTCAGGCTGTCGGCGACCGCCGGCCCCTCGACCACAACCGGCATCGCGTCGGCGAGCGGGGTGCCGGCATAGCCACCCTCCGAAAAGGCCCGTCGGCCGCCAAGCTGCAGCAACCCGCCGCCGCGCCCGCTGACAAAATCGGCGAGCATCGTGAGCTGGTCGTGCGTGAAGAAACTCGCCTCAATGCTGCCGAGCACGATCGCCGTGTAGGCATAGAGTTCCGCGCGGGTCTTCGGGAATCCGGCGACGAGTTCGTCACCCGAGTCAACGTTGAGGCGCAGAAACTTCCCGTCGGCGGTGCGCTGCAGCACGACCAGCTGGACGTTGGAGTCCGCCTCGACGGCTTCGCGAATGAAACGCACTTCGTACCGCGGCTCGCCCTCGACGTAGAGCACCTTCTCACGCGCGTCGCGCACCTGCACGAGCGCCCGCTGCGCGTTATTCTCGGTGACCTGCTCGCGGTCCTGCACCGGAATGCGAAAGGTGAGTACGCGTGGGCCCGGGTCGCCGAGCGTCGCCGTCACCCGCACCGGCGACGCGTCGGAGCCGGCCGGCATCAATACATCGACCTGCGCGACGATCCGACCTTCGTCCTCGACGATGAGCCGCACTGTTTGGTTGTCAAACCCACGCTGGCGGATCAGGACATCGGCCACGAGTGTCCCGCCCTTGAGCACGCGTCGGGGCGCCTCGACCCGCTGCACTTCGATGTCGCGCGTAAACCGTTCTGTGCCGAGCCCAACCGTGAACACCGGCACCGAACGCGCGCGCAACCCAAGCAGCGCGTCATTCACTTCCGTGGCCGCATTGTCCGCGCCGTCCGTGACGACCACTAGACCGGAGAGCGGAACCGCCTCGAGATCCTGACGGGCCGCCTCGACGGCGTCGACGAGTCGCGTCTCCCGCTGGTCGAAGGTCATCGCCCCGGCGCTGTCGGCACGGGTGGAGGACCCGCCGAACCGGAAGAGTCGCACCTGAAATTTTTCACGCAGGCGCCGCAGCAACTCGGAGCGTTCGCTAAGCGTGTCACGCACAAAGTCTGCGCGTGTGCGGGCGCCCGTACCCGTGCCGCGATCGGCAATGCGCATACTGCGCGAATCGTCGAGCAGCACGCCGATGAAGTTGCGCCGCGGTACCGCCTCCGAGAGCAACAGCATCGGCCGGAAGAGGCAGGCGATCAGGACCAGCAGCGCGCCGACCCGCAACGCTGTCAACACGGTCCGGTCGCGGGCCGTGCTCTTGCCCTTCACCTTCAGATAGGAAAGGACCGCCGGCACCGAAATGGCCGCCGCGACGAGCACGATGACGACGACCGACAGCGGCGCGCCGAGCGTAAAGTCTCCCTGTTCGAAGACCGCTGGGCGGTACTTGAAGAGCCACTCGAAGAGCGCGCCGAACACAGTGGAGATCGCGAGACTGTTGACGGTGAAAACGACGGGTTCGGCGGGAAGTGAGCTGACCGGTCCTTCCGGACCGGATGGCCATTATAGACTACCCCGTACTGGGAGCGTTTGTTGAACAGATGGCTAGGCCGGAACCAGATCCTGGTGCGGGCCGATCAGGGCTTGGCGAGTTTCATCTTCGTCCACGCCACGATGGTTGCGCACGACCGACCGGGCATCTGGAACTCCGCCGGCGTCTCACTCGCTGACGCGTAGGTCTCCACCGCCCCGATCATTCCGATTGGAAATGCCGAGTCGAGGTCGCCCGGCGACATCTGTTCGAACGCAACGCGGTCCACGTAGACGTTCACGCAGCCCGACATCGCGCCGCCCGACGAGCGCGTCCCCTCGATGCTCTGGCCCATTCCGGCCGAGGTTACTCGGAAGCCGGACATCTGGCGAAAGAGGTCGGTGAAAGCCGAAGGATTCCGCTTTTCAATGTCGGCGGGCAGCAGGAACTGCGACCGCATTCCCATGTTGCGGCGTTCGGTGAAGCCCACCTTTTTGAGCGCGGGCTCCATCCCGCCCGTCACCACGACGGCAGCGAGTGTCCGCACGCCCTCACTGAGCGTGACCGCCACGCGCTGCGGTGCTGCCTTTCTCAGGTGCACCGTCCTCAGCGCTGGTGCGTAGCCAATCTTCCGAATCACGGCGCTCGTCGTCCCCGACGGCAATCCGGTGAGCGCGAACGTGCCGTCCGAACCGGTCACGGCGATGGCGTTCCCTCCCTCGACCGCTACCTGGGCACTCGCGATTGGCGCGCCCGTCACGTCCGTCACGCGGCCGGTGAGGGCCGCCGTGCCGCGCGCGACGCTGTCCTTCGGCGCCGTGCTGAGGAGGAAACTCGCGGTGGCGAGAAACTGTGCCTTCATCGTCACCGGTATTTCAGAGCTCGCCGCCGCGCCAACCGCCGCTTGGACCGTTCCCGTCAGTGTTTCCGGCAACCCACAGATCGCATAGAGCCCGTCGTCGCGCGACCTCGCACTCCGAACACGCTGGATCGGCGTACCCGACCGCGGATCCGAATAGACCAGGGAGACGAGCGCGCCCGGCACCGGCCGGTCGGTGTCCGGATCGTCGACCCGCCCAATCAGTATCCCGTCGCCCAGCACGACGCCGGCACGCGGGCAGCTGCGTAGCCGGATGCGCTCGAGGGGCGGCGTCGAGATCCCCATCTCTTCGAGACGTCCGTCCACCAGCGTGAACTTTGGGGTCGTGACCACGATGTAGAGCGTGTCGAGGAGCGGATGGAGCACCGCGAGCTGGACTTCACCAGGCGGAAAGCTGTCAATCCGAAACAACCCGTCCTGATCGGTTGTCGTGCGCACACTCGTACCGATCACCGCAACGGTCGCGCCCACGAGCGGGCCACCGCGGAGGGAATCGTCCACCACGCCGACAATCGCCGCAAAACCCGGCGCTGGCTTGGACCGCAGGTCAACGCGTTGCGCGCCGGCGCTAGCGGGTGCGCCAGCCAGCGCGCACGCGCACGCGACCGCGCCCACCGCGAACCAGCGCGCGGGCGACTGTAGCGCCGACCATCCCATGCTCCGCTGCATCACGATCTTGATATCGCTACGGCTTGATGAGCATCGGCCGCTTGTCGCGGTTCGCGACGTCGATGACGAGGTCGTTAATGTATTTCGTGATGCGGGCGTAATGCGGATAGTCGATGTACTGCGGCTCATCGGTCAGCTGGTGGTAATCGGCGTGCAGACCGGTAAAGAAAAATGCGATCGGAATGTTGAACCGCGCATAATTCGCGTGGTCACTGCGGCCATAGATGTTGTTGTACCCCGGCCAGGCCGTGGTGGAGTCAAACCGATAATCGAGACGGAACGGTGAGGGCTGCTTGAGATTATTCGCGACCACCGCTTGCCCCAGATCGTTCGACAGCCGCTGAGAGCCAACTACCGCGAGGTAGTCGTCGCCGCCGCCAGGCAGATCCTTCGCACGTCCGCGTCCGATCATGTCGAGGTTGATCTGTGCCACGATCGAGTCGCGCGGCACCGTCGGATGCATGGTGAACCAAGCGGAGCCCGTGAGTCCGGCCTCTTCACCGTTGTTCCAGACGAAGAGCAGCGACCGTTTCGGCTTCACCGGCATCGCCTGCACCGCCTCGGCGATTTCGAGCAGGGCCATCGAGCCCGAGCCATCGTCGTCGGCGCCATTTCTGATCGAGTCGAGTCGAGCCGGCCGAATCTTGCGCACGCTGTCGAGGTTCAGCTTGATGGTGCTCAGTTCCTGCGGAGTGGCCGCATGGAGCTCGCCGCCCTTGTTCATCAGGGCCTGCCGGGCCGCATTGTACATCTGCAGCGAGTCGTGGTCGATGGGATTGCGGTCGAGCCCTACGTGGTCCGGATGCGCACCGAGCGCGACAAAGGAGTGCTTGAGCGTGGGGTTGCTGCCACGGATAATGCCGATGACGTTGCGCGCGTACTGCGGCACAGGCGTCTCGACGAAATCGAGCTTCGCGCTGGCCATACCGCCTTCCGTGCCAGCGCGCGCGCCTTCGAGTGGTGCGCCAATCAGGATCGCGGCCGCAGCCCGTGTAACGCGCAGCTGTGCGGTCGGCGGGCCTGCAGGGGCAGCGGGGGCAGCGGGGGCAGCGGCCTGAGCCGGCGCGTTCGGGTTCGGCGGATCAAGCGCGCCCGGAGGCGCGTTAATTCGACCCACCGGCTCGTCGTTGATAAACGCGCGCTGACCCAGGTTCACGGCGTCGAGGTCGGCGATCGCGATCGCCGCGGCGCCGGCGAGCGGATTCACCGGTGCTGCACCGCCGCGGCCACCCGCACTACCACGACCACCGGCTCCTGGCAGCATGACGACCAGCTTGCCGTTGGCCTGCGCAGCGGTGAGCTGGTTGGCCGCGTCACCTTGCACACCGCCAAAAATCACCTGCACGCCGTCGAACGGCTTAGGCGCCGCGATACTCGGCGTGGCGATCCACTCGTCTACCCACTTGAGCGCACGACCGCCGACCGACAGCGTTGACGTACGGGCAAACTTCCGTTGCACAACTGGCATCGACTGGAAGTAGGTGCCGTTCTCGCCCGCTGGCTCGACCCCGAGTCGCTTGAGTTCGCCTGCGATATAATCTGTGCCCTTCATATTGCCGACGCGGCCGTACTGCCGACCCTGCATGGAGTCATCGGCAAAGATGTAGAGTCGCGTCTTCAGATCGGCGTCGTTGATAGCCGCCGCCGTCGGCACCGGCGCGTGCTTGGCCGGCAAGCCGAATTCATTGAAGCTGACCGTGACGGGCACCGAGGCGCAGGCGCCGGCGGTAAACAGCAGGGCCGCTGACCCGGCCAGACGCATGGCATTCATCACAGCACTCCCTGAAAACAGCGTGATCTGTCTTGGGTAAACAGCGTGTTACGCGACGAGAGCAGCCACTAGCACGACTTGGAGCCAAACGTTCCCGACACGGCACGCGACGAATACGGCGGTCGCGGCGCATTGGGATCGACCGGAGCCGCGGCACCGCGTCCGCCCTGTCCACGAGCCGGTGCGTTAGCACGCCCACCGCCGCCTGGCCCGCCGAAACCGCTCGTATCGGTGACGGCGTATTCCGCGAGCGGAACGCGGAACGAATCCGCGAAGTGCGGCTCTTTGTCCTGGCAGAGAATCCGGTTGGCCGCGTACTCACCGATCGTCGGGCCGAACTTGAAACCCTCCGACATCCCTGATCCAATGATCCAGACGTTGCTCATGTCCGGGTGCTTATCGACGATGAAGTTGCCGCCCGACGCGCTTTCGTAGTGGCACGAGTGTGCCTTAAGAACCGGCGCACCCTTGAGCAGCGGGAATCGCAGATTCGTGAAATCCACGGTGCGCTGCATCGCCGCCTTGTCGAACACACGATCGGAGGTGTCGGGGTCGGTGCCCTGTGCGCCGCCGCCGCCGCGCACGCGAAAGCCGAGGTTGTCGGCCGGCGCCGACGGCCAGCCAGTCGCTCCGGGAAAGTTAAAGGTTGGAACGTTGGGATACTGCATCCGGTATTCACCGGCCGGCGCCCCGAAGTAGTAGACGCTCCCCATCGGCGTGCGCATGCGATTGCCGAGGAGAACCGGGAACACTTTCCGCAGCCACGGTCCGCAGGCAAACACGTACTGGCCGGCGCTCACGAGGCCGCCGCTTGATGTCTGCAGCGCCGCCATCTTGCCGCCCATCTGCGTCGTGGGCCAGGCGCGCGTGATCTGGAGTTCGCCACCGAACTGCTGGAAGACGCCCGCCACGGCCTCGCACGAGCGGCGCGCGCGCACGAACCCGGCCTCGGGCTCATACAGGAACGCCTCCATGTCTTCGAGCTGGAACTGCGGATATCGGTAGCGCACCTCATCCTTGGTAAGCACGTCGTACTTGGCACCGATCTTGTCCCACATCGCCTTGTTGTTGCGGATGAACGCATCGGTCGGCGTGGCCCGAGCGATCAGGTCACCCGTGGTGAAGAAGAGCTGGATCTTCATCTCCTTGCCCCACGTCGCATCCCAGTCGCGCCACTTCCCCATCGAACGCTTCGCCCATCCGCCCCATTGCGCGGCCTGGTCGCCCTGCCGGTCACCGTAGCTCGAGCGCACACCCCGCGTTTCGTCGCCCGACGTGGAACGCGAGTTGCCGGGACCCCACGCGTCGATCAGCCGGACGCGCTGGCCCTGCTGCTGCAGATTCAGCGCTGTCCAGCCGCCGAACGAGCCAGCGCCGATGACGACAACGTCTGGGAGGCCGCGCGACTGCGCTGGCGCCTGGCCTGGCGCGTCGGGCATGCCGTGGACTACCGGCTCGACCGCGCGCGCGGGCTTGGCGGTCGCGGCAAGCCCAGTGCCAACGCTGGCACCGGCGCCCGCGACCTTAACGAATGTGCGGCGATCCATGATGAATTCCATTTCGGGGTGTCTGGGCTCGCCTGCTCATCCGGCCGGCCCGAACAGTCAGCGTGTCCTTCGCCTCGACCTTGATCGACTTGAGCGCGTCGGGCTCGATGCCGATCTCACTAGTCCCCGCGGGCAGCGCGTTGATCTTGAAGAAGTAGGCGAGCAGATCGGCATACTGTTGACGCGGAAGGCTGCCGGGATCGGACTGCGGCATCGCGATCCGAATCGACTCGAACAGGTCGAACGCGGTCCCACCCACGAACTTCGACTTGAACGCATCCCCCTGATAATCGCTCGGCACGTGGCACTCGAGGCACGACTTCTGGAACACGGCCTCGCCTCGCGTCGCCTGCAGGTCGGTGTAGACACCTAAGAGCGTGGATCCCGACGACACCGCCACCGCCGGTACCGGCGGCGTCACCGGTGGATCGCCACCCTGTGCCGATGCTGAGTTGACCGGCATGGTGAGGCCGATAATACCGATGAGGCCAGCGACGAATGCGGAACGAGCGTGCAAATGCATAAGATCCAGAGTTGACGTGGCTGTGCGAGTCGTGTGCGGCCCAATCCGTCTGCACGACAATGACATAAAGATGCGAAGCGGACAGGCATTCCAGAAGTCTTACGGGGCGTGGACCTGAACCTACCAGTCCGCGCCCCGCCCGAAAGCCTACGAAACGCTCGTACTCCGGAACCGCCAACCGAATGCCCTAGTGGCGCGGCGTCCGTACGGGAGGCGTGTTCTCCTCACCAAACGGGTTCCCCGGCTCGTCGCCGCCACTGATCCGCTCAACGCGCATTTTCTGCTTGTACGTCTGGTTGCCGATCACAAGGGTCACCAGGTAGTCGCCTGTCGTCGCGGTGAAGTTGGCGCCACCGCCCGCTCCACCACGGCCACCACCTCCACCGCCCCCACCGCCGCCCCCACGACCGCCGCCTGCCGGCGGCTTGAGCCCGATCAGCTCGAACACCTTCTTCACACGGTCGCTTTCAGGGCCAATCGGACCACCTGCTCCGCGACCACCACCGCCGCCGCCGCCGGCACCAGCAGCCGGCGCTTCGCCAGGACGCGCACAGAACGGCTCCCACTGCGTGAGCGGCATGTGGCAGTTCTGCCCGCCACGTCCACCGCCGCCGCCGCCGCCTGCAGCTGCAGCACCGCCAGCGCCCCGACCACCGAACCCGCCCGCAATAGCTGCTGCTGGAGGCGGCAGGAGTTCACGGACACGGGCCAATGAAGCGCTGTCGTACTTGGCCTTTTGCAATGAGTCGAGCACGTGCGGCATCCGCGACGCGCGCAACACGCTGTCACGGCGGTCAGCCGGCGAAACCACTACCGGCGCGGCCGCCACACGACGCGAGCCGTTGTACCCCCACGTCACCGTGTGAAGTCCTGGAGTCGCCGGACCGGTCAGGGTGGCAATCGTGTCGCCCGCGGCATCTGAGATCAGGATGCGTGCCGACCCCGACCCTGACGTCACGCGGTACGAGATCGCCGCGCCGTACTGCGGGCTCGGCGTCGCGAAGAACAACTGCGCGTTCCCGTTGCCGCTCGCGGCCAGCGTCGGACCTTCGCCCCACTGGAAACCCGTCTTTGGCGCGAACAGCTGAGCGCCCTGCGCGATCGTCGCCGAGGTGATCTGCTGCAGCGGCGTCACGTCCACGATCCAGAAACCGCGCCCGTGCGTCGCCGCGATCAGTTCGCCATCACGCGGATGGACCTTGAGGTCGTACACCGGCACCGACGGCAGATTGGCCGCAAACTTGTTCCATGTTTTCCCGCGATCGAGCGAGGCGTACACGCTGAGCGAACTCCCCGCGAAAAGGAGATCGCGGTTCTTCACGTCCTCGCGGACCACATGCAAATAGTCGGCTGGGCTCGTGTTCGGCAGACCTGCCGCGATCGACTTGAACGTCTTGCCACCGTCGTTCGTCGCGTACAGATAGGGCGTAAAATCGCCAGAGCGGTGCCCTTCGAGAGCGACGTAGAACGTGAGCGTGTCGAAGTGTGAGGGCTCGATGCGCGTCACGTACGGCTCGGCCGGTGCACCCGGGAAACGCCCAGAGAGATTTTCCCACGTGCCGCCGTCGTTGTGCGACTTCCAGACGTTGCCGTCGTCGGAACCGGCGTAGAGGATTCCCGGCTTCACGTACGACTCGGCCAGCGCCACGATCGTGCCATAGGTCTCGGCGCCAGTAGCGTCGAGCGTGATGCCGCCGGTCCAGGTGAGCGACGTATCCAGCTTGGCTGTCAGCTTCTTGCTGAGATCCGGCGAAATCAGATGGAAGCTCTCGGCCTGGTCGCTACTCTTCAGCACACGATTACCAGCAAAATAGATGACCTTGTTGTTATGCGCAGAAAGAAAGAAGGGCGCGTTCCAGTTGTACCGCATATTGAGGTCAACCGAGTCCTTCACCTGCTGCGCGCGCAGCGCCGCCAGGGTCGTGGCCAGCTCCTTGGTGGGCGCCTTGAGTGGATCACCGCGGACGACCGCGATCGAGTCTTCCCAGATCCGGTACGTCGGCTGCCACTGCGGCTTCGCAAAGGAGCGACGCTCGCCCGTCTTCACGTTGAGCCGCGAAGCGCTGCCACCCTGCGACTCGGCATACACGATGGCCGGGTCGGTTGGATCCTGCGCCGTATAGAAGCCGTCGCCACCGGAGATCGTGTACCAATAGGCGTTCGTCACACCGCTCTTTCGCTTGCTCGGGCCGCACCAGGCGCCGTTGTCCTGCGCGCCGCCACAGATGTAATACGGCACCTGCATGTCGTAGCTGACTTCGTAGTACTGCGCGATCGGCAGGTTCTGGCCCTGCAGCCAGTTGCCGCCCTTGTCGAAAGTGATCGTGATGCCACCGTCATTCGCGACGGCAAAGCGCTCAGGGTCGTTCGGGTCGATCCAGATGGCGTGGTCGTCGATGTGGGCGTTCTGCTTCGCGCCGCGCGATGTCTTGCCACCGTCGTCCGACACCTGCAGCTGCGTGCTCGAGAAGTAGACGCGGTCAGGGTTCTTCGGATCCACGGCGACGTTCGAGTAGTAGAACGGCCGCACGTTGATGTTGTTCTGCTGCGTCCAGGTACGGCCGCCGTCAGCGGAACGATACAGGCCGTTGAGCGGCGGATTGCGCTCCGGAATCACCACGGTCGTGCTCAACGCCGGGCGCTGCGCTTCGACCATCGTGTACATGACATCCGGGTTCGACGGCGCGATCGCGATACGAATGCGCCCCTTCAGCCCGTCGGGGAATCCGCTCCCCTTCACTTCCGTCCAGGTGGTGCCGGCGTCGGTGGACTTCCACAGCCCCGAACCCAGTCCACCAGACTTGAGCGAGTACGGCGTGCGCACCCGCTCCCACGCCGCCGCCCAGACGGTGTTCGGGTTACGTGGATCGAGCTTCACGTCTACGAAACCCGCCTTGTCGCTGATGAACTTCACCAGCTGCCAGGTCGTACCACCATCTGTGGTCTTGTAGACTCCACGTTCTGGGTTGCTCGACCAAGTGGCGCCAAGCGCCGCGACATACACGATGTTGGGGTTCGTGGGATGGACGACGATCCCACCGATATGCTGGGTCTTCTCGAGGCCCATCAACTGCCAGGTGATTCCGCCGTCGGTGGACTTGAAAATGCCGCCGCCCGGCTCGATCGAGTTGCGTGAGTTCGGCTCGCCCGTGCCGGCCCAGATCTGCATCGTGTCGCTCGGCGCGATCGCGAGCATACCCATCGAGATGATACGTTTGTCGTCAAACACCGGGCGCCAGGTGAGGCCGTTGTTCTGGCTCTTCCAGATTCCGCCGCCGGCGGCCGCGACAAACAGGGTCTTGGATGGACCAGGGATGCCGACCACATCCGACAGGCGACCCATGAAGTTCGCGTTCCCGACGTTGCGCCAGCGCAAGCCGGCGATCGAGACGGAGTCGAGGGTCTGGGCAGTCGCGGCCGATGCAAACGCGACGAGCACGACGACCCCGGCAAGCAGGCGTTGAACAGTGCGTGTCATGATGCGGAGTATGGGAGAGGGATTGAGCTCGAAGAAGATACGGCTTCGACACGGCATCCGCTGAGCGACGAATGGCCTCCGTCCAGCGCTACCTCAGACCTTCTCGATCCCGGGCTGCCCGTTGCGCATCATGAACTCCGCGGCAGTCTGGATCGGCGCCTCGGGCTTCGACACGAACGGCACGACGCGATAGCTCGCGCGCCAATCGGCCGGTGTGACGGCGTTCATTACATAGCCGCGGCGCGCATTGTGCCAGACGCAGTGCGGGTTGTCGGCGCGCTGCCGTTCCCACTGTGGGTACTGGTCAAGCCCGTCGCCGTCCGAACTGATACTCGGCCCCACGAGTTCGACACCAATCGGTTTCGCGTCAGCCCGGTTGAAGTCGGTACGGAGCTCGCTTACCCAACTCGCGTGGAGGTCGCCGGTCAGGATCACCGTACGATTCGCCGACCGCTCTCCAACATTCTTCATCAGGCGTGCGAGGGCGGCCGGGTAGCCACCCCAGCTATCCATATGAAAGGCCTGGCCCGGCCCGGGCGTGGTGTCGATCGGCGCAACGCGCGTCTGGTTGGCCATCACCTGCCAACGGGCGGTCGACGTGGCCAGTCCTTCATTCAGCCACTGCTCCTGTGCCGGGCCCATCATCGTGCGCGCGGTGTTCTCCCGGTCGCCGCACGGCACTTCCTTCGTTGCGTCACCACAGGCCTGGTCACTGCGGTACTGCCGTGTGTCGAGCACATGGAACTTCGCGAGCGCGCCCCACTGCATGGAGCGCGTGATGTTGAGGTCGGCCCAGCTCTTCGCGCGCGGCACGCGTACGGGCTGGTGCTCCCACCACGCCTGATACGCCGCGGCCCGCCTCAGGTGCATCTGCTCTTCTGACTCCATCTCATTCTCGCCGACGAGCGTGGCGTAGTTATTGTCCACCTCGTGGTCGTCCCAAGTCACCACCCACGGCGCCGCGTGGTGCGCTGCTTGAAGGAGCCGATCGCTCTTGGTTTGGCCATACCGGGCGCGGTACTGGTCGAGCGTGCGGCACTCGGTGGTGGCGTAGCGCCGCGGGCGCCCGTCGGTCGGCCCATACTCATAGATGTAGTCGCCGAGGTGCGCGACAAGATCGAGCGTGCCTTCGCGTGAGAGGTGATCGAACGCCGTGTAGTAGCCAGTCTCGAAGTGCTGGCAGCTGACAAACGCAAAGTTGAGCGGCGACGGCGAGCCGGCGGCTGGCGTGGTGCGTAGCCGGCCCACCGGACTCGGCCCGTTGGCGAGCATAAATCGGTAGAAGTACCAGCGGTCGGGCGCGAGGCCTGACACGTCGACGTGCGCCGAGTACCCAAGCTCGGGCACCACGGTCACGCGGCCGCTCTGCGCGATGATTGCAAACTTTTCGTCCTCAGCGACTTCCCAGGCCATCGTGACCTTCTGCCCTTCCATCCCGCCGTCCGGCTCATAGATCTTCGGCGCGAGCCGCGTCCAGAGCACCGCGCCGTTCGACGTGGGGTCACCAGACGCCACGCCGAGCGTGAACGGATCGTCGGCAAGCCGCGGCGCCGTGGTCACCCGCCAACTGTTCGGCATGCCGGCACAGAGCACCGAGTACGCGGCTACGTCGGCAAGAAAGTCACGTCGTTGCATAGGTCGTCATCGGGGCCGGTGTGGTGGCGCAGGAACAGCGGTGCCGTGCGTGCTAGCGGCGGATCTGCGTCGTGGCGAGCAGGAACTTCTTCACCTCGGTCGCCTTGCCCGCGCGATCGAGCGCCGCCCAGAGCCGTTCCACGGTTTCGGCGTCCACGAGTCCGGCGGGTGAACCACCGACTTGCGGTGTACCCATCTTCTCGCTCGTGCGAAACGCGTCTACCGCCAAAACCGTCTCAGCTGTGTAAAGATTTACGCCCGGACCACTCGCCTGCACAGTCTCGCCCTTCTTGTAGAAGCCGAGCGCATTCAGCATCACCTTGAGCTGGTAGACATCGCCGCCGGCGAACTGTTCCAGCGTGCGATATCCCAAAGTCTGCGATACCGCATCATGAATGCGGCGCAACTCGCCCACCGGGTCAGCGTGCTCGCACACGTTGATGTTGACGGTCTGGCCATCAGTGCGGCGCGACGCGCCCAGGCGCGCGTCCGCCACAAGGACCGCGGCCGAGGTCCGCAGCCCGTGACGCTTGTCACCGCCGAGGTCGAAACCGGCCTGAATCGCGGTGATGAGGCGGTCGGCGAGGTGCTGCGGCTGGCCCTCGCTCGCCTCGAAGCTCTTCGCGACGGCGTCAATGACTTCGGGACCCACAAGGATGTTGCCCTGCGCGACAAAATCCTTCCCGGCGCGGTGTCCCGCCCAGGCGTTGGCTCCAGTGCCGGTGTGCTGCGCGGAGCGGCCGTCCAGCGCGATCACACCGATCTGACGCTGCTGGAATCCGCTGTCGGTGGCAAGCAGCCGCTTGAGCGCTGCGTCAGGCGCCTCGCCCTTGGCAATCGCGTCGAGGAGTTCGTTGCCATACTCGGTGCGAGAGCTGGCCTGTGTGGCCACCGCGCCGACGCCCTTCCGCACCCACGGCACGGCATTGCCGACGCAGGCCACGCGGGTCGTCACCGCAACGCCGACCTCGCTGGTGCGCGGGTCGACTGCGGCGATCGAGAAGGTGTGAAAGACGAGCGAGTCGCGCCACGCATAGGGTTCCTGCGCACGCGCGACGATCGGCGTACCGATAACGATGGCAGCAACGAACAGTGAACGAATCCGCATGAGAGAGCTCCGGTTGAGTGTGCCAATCTTAGCGCGGCGCGGCCCGGCTGGCATCCGTGAGACTGGAACCACACTGGAACCGTGCCTGCTCCATGCTGTTACTCGGCGCGTCTCAGCGGTTCCCTGCCACTAACCCCCGATGCGTAGCGTTACCGACTGAGCCGCCACTCAGTTTCGATGGACGACCAAGTCGTGGGCCTCGCCTGCCCCGCATACTGCGGACCGACCCGGTTGGCACGATACGTCACGCCGATCTGGCGCCAGCGGAAGGTGATGGCGGCGTGCGCATGGCCAACGAGCGCGTTCTTTGACACGCGATCGCTCGCCCGAAACAGCGTGCCATCGAGAAACTCGTCGCGCAGCACGACGTCCATGCCGCCGCCGAGCGTGAACGCGATTCGCGGTGTCAGGACGCTCTGGCCAACGGACCCGAGTGCCATGTCCGTCGTTGCCTCGGCGCCCGCCGACAGCGACGTCTGAATCGTGCCGACGGCGGCGCCCCCGTTCGCCGAGAGCTGGCTGCGCCGCCGCTCGCCGTCTCCGAACGACAGCAGCGGGACCACCCTCGCATAGCGCGCCACGAACCCCGGCTCGAACGGCAGCTGTCGGCTCCAGTCACTCGGCCGCTGGTATTCCTGCCCAAGCGAATGAAACAGGTTCTGCATCTGGCTTCCAAGCGCAGGCGAGCCGACGATCCCGATCGCGAGCGACAGCTCCGACATCCCAAGGTCGGACGAATCGCGTTCAGCGGCCTCGAGGTAGAGCCAGGCCGCGTTGGGCCGCGAGGCCCGCGGCCCGGAGACGGGGCCAAAGGGGGCAAGCGAGTTCTGCGTGAGCTCGCTGCCCGTGAAGATCATCTGGCCCAGCGAAAACGTGTGGGTCAGGCGCGATGCGGTGTGCGTCTCCCGGCGCGCCGTGTCGGACGGGGCGCGCCGTGCCATCCGTGGCAACCGTGGCCACCCTGACCACGCGATCGGACCGTCGTACTCGACCGATCCGCGCACGCCGCTCGTATACTCGTGGTCGGTGCGGTCCCACGGCGGAATCCAGAAGTTGAACGCGTCATTGTCGGCGCCGACGCGCAGCGCGGATGGTCGCTGCGCCTCGGCCGCGCGCGCGGAGACACCAAGCAGCGCCGCTGCGATGAGCAGCGGCGCCGCCACAGACAGCAGGCGCGCTACTGCTGGCAAGCACCCTTGGGATCGGGCTTCGGCTTGTCCAGCTTGGGCCGGAACGGCGCGTTGGCCAGATCCACGGCGAGGTCCCGCACATAACTGGCGACTTTCGTCATGTGGTCGTACTGGATGTACTGCGGCTCGTCCGTGAGCTGGTGGTAGTCCGCGTGGCCGCCCGTCGTAAAGAAGATGATCGGGATGCCGTACCGCGCATACGAATAGTGATCGCTGCGGCAGTAGATGTTCTGCGGATGCCCGTCGGCGTCGAGCGAATAGTCGAACGCCAGGTTGTGCTTCTTGTCCTTATTGACCTTCTCGGCCCAGTCACCCAGTTCGGTCGAGAGACGGCGCGAGCCCACGAGTTGCAGGTGGGCCGGGTTGCCGCGAATCAATGTCCCGTCCTTGGTCGTACCCGTGACGTCGCTCGCCTCGCCGCGGCCGACCATGTCCATGTTGAGTTCGGCAACGATCGACTCGCGTGGGACGGTGGGGTGATCCGTGAAGTACTCGGAACCCCAGAGCCCCTGCTCCTCGCCCACGTGCCAGATGAAGAGCATCGAACGCTTCGGCTTGGTGCGCTGGCCAACAAAATACTCAGCCATTTCGAGTACCGACATCGAGCCGGAACCGTCGTCGTCGGCGCCGTTGTACACCGAGTCGATGCGCGCCGAGGCGCCGTTCGTCTTTTTGCGAATCTCGGCAAGTAACAGGTTCACACGCTCGGCGTCGGCGCGCGTCATCTGCGGCTCGGGCGCGTCGGCGCCCTGCTCGCGGAACAGGTGGTTCACCACGTAGGTCGAGTCGTGCGCGACCGGAGGGCCGTGATCGATGCCGACGTGGTCGTTGTGCGCGCCGATGGCGACGTATTCGTTCCTGAGGGTCGCGTCCGAGCCACGAAGAATCCCGACCACGTTGTATGCCGGCTGCGCGATCGACCGCTCGGTGTACCGGATATTTCCCGTGAAGCTGCGGCCGGCCGTACCGGGCGCGAGCGTCGACGGATCGGCTCCGAACACGGCGCGCGCCATCGCGGAATTGATATAGATGTAGCCTGCCGTGGGCACCGGCTGCTCCTCGATCGGGCCGCCCTGGATTTCTTCTTTGTAGCCTGCGATGCTGGCTTCCGGAATTTTCTCCCGGCCGATCACCATCACGGCGGCCGCCTTCTGGAAGTACGCGGCCACCTGGCCTCGTATCGGAAGCCCCGCCATTCCCGATCCCATCTCGTCCGGCCGCGCCGTCACGATCACGACTTTGCCAGCCACGGCTTCGCGCGAGATCATCTTGGCCGGGTCGCCCCAAACACCGCCGTACACCGTGGGCGCGCCATCGATCGAGCGTTGGCCCGCTCCGGCATACCGCCAGACGTAGTCTTTCCAGCCCTCGAAGGCTTGGTCACCGACTCGCACGACCGACGTCTCGTCGAACGGGCGCTCCACGATCTTCACCAGCTGCAAGTAGGTGCCGTTGTCGCCCGCAGGCTCAAGCCCCATCCGCTTCAGTTCGGAGGCCAGATATGCGGTTGCCTTCACGTTGCCAATGTCGCCCAGTTCGCGGCCACGCATGGAGTCAGCGGCGTAGGCGTACAGCCGGCTACGCAGGTCGTCAGCCGAGATCGCGGTGGAGGTCGGCTTCGCCACGATCGTGCGGGCGCGCTCGAGCACGGACCAATCGACGGCGGACTGCGCGCGCACGGTGCTGGCGACGCTGAGACCCAGAACGACCGCTGCGGTCCGGGTGATGCAATGGTTCACTGACTGGCTCCTGATGAGTATCGTTTACGTAGCAACGGCCCGCACGGTGTCTGTGATTGGACACCGATCCGGCCGTACTCGGCACGCGCGTCACGAATTCTACTCGAGCATCGACTTCGCCCCAGCGCGCTGAGGCGGTTCACGGCCTGCACGAACTCGCCACGAAGGGCTGACCGTTCTGCCGCGCCTCCACGATCGTCGTCTTCCCGTTAGTCCTGATCACGATGTGGTCGCCGTCGGCATCGTTGGACGTGGTCCGCCCTTCCGCCGCATCGCCTTGGTCGGTGCGATAGATACGGGTCGCGGGCTTGTGCGTGCAAAACCGCTGCAGCGTCGTGCGGTCAGGGAGGAACAGACCGTTGAAGTTTCTTCGCCCCGAACTGACGACCACGATCTCGGGGTCGACCGCGGCGATGAACGGATTCGTACTCGACGATTCGCTCCCGTGGTGCCCAATCTTGAGCACGGTGGCCCGGAGCTTCGCGGCAGTCACGGGGTCGTCGAGCATCGCCTTTTCGGCGTAGCGTGGAGTATCGGGGGAGCCGTTGCGCGCCTTCCCTTCGGCATCGCCCATAAAGAGGACGCTCTGCGTACCGTAGGTCAGCTTCATCACGAGCGATGCGTTGTTCGTGCGCACGCTGGCACTCCCGCCCGTAGCGACCGGATTGATCGAGCCGCCCCAGAGCCAGTCGACCTGCAGTTCACTGCCCCACGCGGGCGCGCCGAAGTTCGCAAACCCGCGGTGCATCGCGACTGGTGCGCCGTCACAGGTTTCGACCCGGACGGCATCGACGAAGTTCGCAAAATCCGATCCGTTCGCCGCGTTGGGATCGTAATAGCTACAGACCTCGAAGTGCTTCAGGAGGCTGCGCGCGCCAGAATAATGATCGTTATGCGGGTGCGAGACGATGAGCGCGTCGAGTCGGGCGGCGTGGTACCCGTGCTGCTCGAGGTATTGATAGAACGCGTTCTTCGCGTCGCTCGCATCGGGGCCGCCGTCAATGACGATGTTCCTGCCATCGAAGCGTCCATTGGTTGGATCCCCGTCGTTCCAGGTCCTGATCCAGATGCCGTCGCCCTGACCAACGTCCACGATGTGAATCTCGAGCCAGGCGCTGTCGGGCTGTGCATCGCCGCTCGGCGCCGGTGGCAGCGCCGTTGGCAGCGCCGGTGCGCGAACCACGAGCGGCGAGGTTGCCTGTGCACGCGCCGGCATCGGCGCGGCGAACGCCACGACCGCAAGCGCAACGAGGGCACGTTGCGGCACCGCGATCGCCGAACGCGCCTTCGTCGTGCTGCTCACCACCTGTTTCCTGGTCACCTGGGCAACCGCGTCGGCATATCCGCCACCACGTACGCCATGATCGCCATGACCGCGGCGCACTGCGCGACCTCCTTGGGGTCGAGCTTGTCCACGGTATCGGCGTCCGTGTGGTGATACCAGAAGTAGCGCGTGCCGTCCACGTTCAGTCCCATGCCTGGGACGCCGAGCGCCATGATCGGCCCGATGTCCGCGCCGCCTCCGCCCTTGGTGATGGCACCAGCGCCGGGAATCGACCGCTCAATGAGGCCGCCGATTTCCTGCACCATCGCCATCGCGGCATCGGGGCCGGTGAATCCGAATCCCTGCGGCTTGAACACGCCCCCGTCGGACTCGATCATCAGGATGTGATTGGCCGCGTCGGCCCGGTGCGCATCGCGATAGCCATTGCCGCCGCGCGTGCCGTTCTCCTCATTGGTCCACCCGACCGCACGAATGGTGCGGCGCGGCTGGAGGTTGAGGCGCTTGAGGATGCGCAACGCTTCCCACGCCACCACCACGCCGCCGGCATCATCCATGGCGCCGCGCCCCACGTCCCACGAATCGATATGGCCACCCATGGCGATGACTTCGTTCGGCAACTCGCGACCCCGGATCTCGCCCATCACGTTGCGCGACGGCGAATCGGGCAGCCACTGTGCCGACATCGTGAGTTTCACCCGCACCGTCTCGCCACGCGCGATGAGCCGCGCAATCATATCGGCATCCTCGGGGGTGATCGCCGCGTGGGCAATCTTCGTCACCGTCGAGTCGTAGGCCATGCCGCCCGTGTGCGGCGTGCGCTGCGAGTACGGCGTCACCGACCGAATGATTGACGCCACCGCGCCGACCTTTGCCGCGGCCACTGCCCCGCCCGACCGATAGCGCACTGTCTCACCGTAACTCGTGAACGGCACATTGAACAACACAATCTTGCCCCTGGCCTGTGCGGCCTTGGCCGTGAGGTCCTCATATGAAGTCACGACGAGTACTTCGCCCGTGATGCCGCCCGCCGGCGTCGCGATACTGCCGCCGAGTCCGAGCATTGGCAGGCTCTGCACACGCGGCGCCACCATCTCTGCCGACTCCGCACCGCGAACCCATCGCGGCACCATCACCGGCTCGCCCTTTACGTTGTCGAGGCCGTCGTTCGTCATCTGGACGATGATCCAGTCGATCGCCTGTTCGAGACTTTGCGAACCGCTGATGCGGTGACCGAACCGCTCGGTCAGATCGGCAATGCGGTTCCAAGCAGCGCTGTCGGATAGCGCGGCCTTGGCGATGCGCGCCGTGGCGTCCTTGTACTGATCGGTGATGGACTGTGCGGATGCGGCACTGGCGGCGCTCAGGACCAGTACGGCGACTGTTATTGAATGGCGCTTCATCGGATCTCGTGTCTGAAGGTGGGCGGTGCGACGACGGGCTCGGCGCGATCGGTGAATCGGAACCTACCGGACTGAAGGAACTGGCGTGGAAGGTACGCCAGCCCGGGATGCCACGCCGTCCACCGGTCGGTGGGACAGGTCTGGGTGACCGCGCAATGCATCGCCGCGTGGTAACCTGCGAGAATGGGGCGCGAACTTTTCTCGCGAAGCCCATGCCGGATTGGCTGCCGCGGCTGCTATAGCGAAACCGCCCCGGCCCTCTCTCGAGGACCTGGGCGGTTCGCATCCAGCGCTTACTCGACCAGCGCACTCAACTCAGCCGCACTCGCTGTATCCGCAGACGTGGCACTTCACGCACCCTTCGGCGAACTCGAGTTGCGATCCGCAGTCCGGGCAGGTGCCAATGAATGCCTCGCCGCCAGACAAGTTCGCGAACATCGCCGCTTCACCGCCCGCACCGATCGTCAGCGTGGCCGGAACGCTCACCAGCGACTGATCCATCGTCGCCGAGCCGCCAACGGCCGGCTGGCTGAGCAGCTCCTGCTGCACACCCGCCTTCTGCCGCATCCACTCTTCGAGCGCGAGCCCAATGGCGTCCGGCACGCTCATCACCTTGTTGGGCCCGAGGCCCACGGCCTTGTCCGACGAAATCCCACGCAGCTGCCGGTGGACCTGCTGGAGCGAAATCCCTGAGCGCAGCGCGAGCGACACCATCCGCCCGAGCGCCTCCGCGTCCGCCATCGCGCTGCCGCCAGCCTTGCCAAGGTTGATAAACACTTCGAACGGCTGGCCCTTATCGTCTTCGGTGATGTGCACAAACATCACGCCGAGCGGCGTTTCCTTCTTGATGCTGGTCGAGCGCAGCATCTCGGGACGCGAACGCTTCTGCCGGCGCTGCAGGTTCTCGGCTTCGGCGTCGAACAGCAGTTTTTTCAGTCTATCGTTTTCTGCGGAAACCGTCGCAACGGCCTCGAGTGCGTCCGCGGTCTCCGCGCGCAACTCGCCAGCCTTGCGCACTTCCGCAGCGCCGGCCGTCGCACCGGTCGAGAGCACCTGATTGTCGCGCGACCCGTCGCGGTACACCGTGACACCCTTGCAATGCGTCTTGTACGCGAGATCATAGATACGGCGCACATCGTCGCGCGTCGCGGTGTGCGAGAAGTTCGTCGTCTTGGAAATCGCGGAGTCGCAGTTCTCCTGGAACGCGGCCTGCATCCAGATATGCCACTCGGGCGCGATATGATTCGCGGTGATGAACACCTTCTGCCACTTGACCGGCACTTCCGTGTGGTTCACGTGGCCGATCTTGGCGATGCGCTCCATCAGCTCGGCGGTGTACCAGCCTTCACCCTTGGCGATGGCGACGAAATCCTCGTTCACGTCTGGCATCATCACGCCGGCCTGATTCCGCATGAACGCTACGGCAAACAGCGGCTCCAGGCCTGACGAACAGCCGGCAATAATCGAGATCGTGCCCGTCGGTGCCACGGTCGTCACGTTGCAGTTGCGCAGCTTCTGCTCGCGGCGCACGCGCTTGCCGTCGGCATCCTTGCCGGCGGTCGCCTCTGGACCCCAGATGCTCTGTTCCCATTCCGGGAAGGCGCCGCGCTCCGTCGCCAGCCGCTCGCTCTCCTTCTTGGCCTCGACGTCGAGGAACTCCATCACCTTGCGGCCGAACTCAACCCCTTCGGGTGTGTCGTACGCAATGCCGAGCCGCACGAGCGCGTCGGCAAAGCCCATCACGCCAAGACCGATGCGGCGGATACGCTTCGACAGCGAATCGATCTCCGGCAACGGGTACTTGTTGGCGTCGATGACGTTGTCGAGAAACTTCGTGGAGAGGTGGATGTCCTTGGCGAACGACGCCCAGTCCATCGTGCCGTTCGCCACGTAGTAGCCGACGTTGATCGATCCGAGGTTACAGACGTCATAGGGGAGCAGCGGCTGCTCGCCGCACGGATTCGTTGCTTCGTACGGTCCGAGGTGAGGCACAGGGTTGTAACGGTTCGCTTCATCAATGAAGAACACGCCCGGCTCGCCAGTGCGCCATGCACCCTCGATCATCTTGTCCCAGATGGCCGAGGCGTTCGCCTGACCCACCACCTGATTGCTGATCGGATCCACCAGATCGTAATCGGCCTTGTTCTCCAGCGCCTTCATGAAATTCGCGGTGATGGCCACCGAGATGTTGAAGTTCACGATCTGCGTGAGATCTTCCTTGCAGGTGATGAACTCCATGATGTCGGGGTGATCGACGCGCAGGATGCCCATATTGGCGCCGCGACGCGTACCACCCTGCTTGACCGCATCCGTGGACGCGTCATACAGCTTCATGAAGCTGATCGGGCCGCTGGCAACACCCGTCGTCGAGCGCACCATCGAGCCGCGGGCGCGCAGCCGGCTGAACGAGAAGCCCGTGCCGCCACCGCTCTGATGAATGAGCGCCATCGAACGCAGCGTGTCGTAGATGCCTGCCGACCCGTTACTGAGCGCGTCTTCCACCGGCAACACGAAGCAGGCGGAGAGCTGGCCGAGCGGCCGGCCGGCGTTCATCAGTGTCGGCGAATTTGGCTCGAACCGACGCTGCGTCATCAACTCATAGAAGACTCGCGCCGTTGCGTCCACTTCCGCATCGGACTTGCCGTACTTCTTGTCCGCCTCGGCGACAGTCGTCGCCACCCGCCAGAACATCTCCTCAACTGTCTCGGTGGGCTTGCCTGTCTTGTCACGGACGAGGTAGCGCTTCTCGAGGACGATTCGCGCGTTCGCAGAGAGCGACGCGGGCGAAGTGGGTACAGCGGAGGGCGTTTTCGGCGGCATGTCTCGACTTCTGTTTGCGTGCGTGAAAAAATGTCGGTGATCGCGTTTCGTGCATCCCACTATTTCCTACAATGGCTTCTGTCGTGCGCAGTTGCCGAGTCCGCCTGATCTTTATTCGGTCTTTCAATTGTCATCGCGCACTGGAGCACATACCGTGCTGTTCGTTGTGGCGCGATTCAAGCGGTGCGTCGAGGCGATAATGCTACTGGCAGTTGTGATTCCGCGCCAGCTGTCTCTAACTCGTTGCAGCGCAACGACTTTCTAGCGTAAAGTCACAGATACGAATCTGCGACGTTGTGAACAGACACGCAGCCTTGTACCAGGTACCGACCCCTGTCGCCCTATGCTGAAGCCAGAACGCGCGCAGAAGTGTCGCTTTGCTAACTCATTCAAATCCAACACCTTAGTCGAGCGGATACGACGACAGACCGAGAGTTCCGAGCTTTTCGTCGGCCCGCAGGCGTAGGGGCAATGCTAACCACCGTACGCTCCATCCCGCTACTCCTTGCCTAGAAACACAAGCAACATTTCGACGGCTCGATTTACGAATTGGTAACTCCGGCCGTGGGTGCGGAATGATTCGATACGCCAAAAAGCGATTTGGTGACGAATGGCGCCGACCCGACTGGTACGGTTCTGTGCGCCATCGCAGCACGCGCCATCGCAGCACGCGCGCTCACTTCGCCAACCGCGCGGTTAGCTGCACGCCAATGACGTGACAGACGTCCTTCGTGACGACCACACTCTTCTGCCAATCGCGATAACCGTTCGCATGCACCGTCACGGCGAGCGTGCCGGCATGCTCATACGCGAGACCGAGCGTCACGGCGCCAGTCTGCGAATTGACGAAGGCGAACGCGCTGGAATCGCGATACGCGCCATCCACGGCGCGACCCCAAAGCCCGGTAAACGCGGCCGCTGCGCCGGTGACGGAATCGACGATGGTTAGGTTGATCGCGGCCCTTGCCTCAGTTGTGCAGACGATGCCGCCTGGGTCCGTCGCCGACCTACCGCACGCGAGCATCAGCGCCAGCGCGGCTGGGGCAAGGAATCGGAGCGGGGGCGACACCACCTGCCGATGCTGCTGCACGCGGCCGGCCCGATGCGTCGCCGCCAGCTGCACATACGCCTCGTAGCCGCGCGCCACGCGCGCACGCTGCGCATCGCTCAGTGGACCCTTCACCCTCGCCGGCACACCGAGCACGAGCGAGTTTGGCGGGATCACCGCGCCCTCGGCGACGACCGCGCCAGCGGCAACGAGCGACCCAGCGCCGATACGCGCGTTATTGAGCACCACCGCGCCAATACCGATGAGCGCGCCGTCCTCAACGATCGCGCCATGCACGACGGCCCCGTGACCGATCGTGACCCGTTTGCCGATGATGCACGGAATATTTTCGTCGCAGTGGAGCACCGCGCCGTCCTGCACATTGCTCTCGTCGCCGACCTCGATACGGTCGGTATCACCGCGGAGCACGGCGCCTGGCCAGACGCTGGACAAGGCGCCGAGTGAGACGTTGCCGAGCACGGTAGCGGAGGCGTGAATGAACGCAGTTTCGTGAATCATCTGATGGATTGACGGTGGAGCCGCCAAGTGGCGGATCGGTTAGAAGGGCAAGCCGACCGTAAAGTAGGCCGCCACACCCGACGCGCCGAAATAGCGCCGCCCCTGGGTCGGCACCGCCACGCCGAGCCGGAATCGGTATGGCGAGTCGTATTGGAGCGCGGTGTCGAAGTGGAGCTCCGCGCCGCTGCTGCCGATCCACTCTCGGGCCGTGGGCTTGAAACAGATGGGCGAGTTCGCCGCGCCCGCGCGACAATAGGCGGTCGCCGCGTCGGCGAAGAACACGGCGGAGACGCGCTGGAAATAGACCGGAAAGTTCCAGAGCCCGCGCGCCGGCAATGCGATCGGGAGACGGTATTCGATATTCGTTCCCATCGCGTCGCTTCCCGTGAGCGCGTCGACCTCAAAACCGCGCACAAAGAAGGTGCGCCGCCCGTCGCCGATACTCACACCCGGCACGAGTTGCATCGTGCCTCCACTGTTGCCGCCCGCCGTGAAGTCGGTTGCCGACACGAGGTCCGCGCGCGCGACCGCGAATCGCGCAGCGAGGAGGTGATGAATGCGGCCGCCGAAATCGAACGCACGATATCCGGTGACCGTACCGACCATACTATTGGCCCGCGTGGCGCTCGGCAGATCACTGCGCCAACGCTGCCGCAATGCGACCGAGGCGGTGAACCCATTCTCCGGACCGAGCGCGAGATACGGTTGACGCGCGTTGGAGTACCCAGCCCCCACGACGAACGACGGATAGGTGTACCGCTTGCCGAGCGTGGTCCGATCGGCGGGCGAGAATCGCGAAAACGGGTATTCGTCCAGGGCACGGAAGGCCCGCCACTCGTACGATCCACCGATCGTGAGCGCGAGCGACGAGCTGACCCGCCGCCGCACGAACGACGTGCTCAGGTTGGCGAACCGCCGCTGCCGCGCGACGGCGAGCAGGACCTTGCGCGCCGAATCGGGCACGCCAGGATGATCCCATGCCTGCGACAGACCAACACCGATGACCGGCTGCCCGAGTCCGGCGAACGAGTACGCCGCGTCGGCTTCGGCCTCGTGGCTCTTGAAGCCCTGCGTGGCATTGAGTGCCCAGCGGTGCCGCTCGACAACATCAGACCCCGAGAGGGCGAGTCCGTAACGGGTCTCGTCGCGAAACCCCTGCTCGACCAGGGGCTCCCAGTACCGCGGCAGCACCGTACGCCAGGCAGAGTAGCTGCCCGCGGGTGCGTCGGACGTCGCGACTGGCGTGCCGCGCGAAGGCGGCAACACGCTCGTGGAATCCGCTGGCGTCTCGCGCGCAGGGAGGGCTGGCACGACGGCGAGATCGAGCCCGTTTGCGCCGAGCACAAAAGTCGCGAGCCGCAGGCCATCGGGCGAAGGTTCGTTGTCGAAGAGCGCCGTCGGCGAATCGGCGATCCGCGCGACGGCACCGCTGTTCACATCCGCGCGGTAGAGCGCCGCGCGTCCACTCCGGTCGCTGGTAAAGAAAATGGTCGTGTCGCCGACGCCCCACGCGGGCGTACCCACCACCGCCCGCGAACGACCGAGCGACTGAATCACCCTGCCGTCACGCGCAAAGATGGTGAGCTCGGTGGTGCCACCGCGCATCCAGTGCGCCGCGACGATCCGGGTACGGTCGTGCGACCAGCGCGGCTCACTGTAGAGATCGTCCACCGACGCCGGCGTGAGCGGTTCGATGGTCACGTCCTGACCGTCAGCCGACGCGCGTACGTGCACGAGGCGCGCCGTGCCGGGGAGCAGCTGTACGGCCACAACGCAAAACGTTGGACTATCCGGTGCTGTCTGATTCGCGACGACGCCATCCGTGCACACCGTCGCATCGGGGTGCAGAATCCGGGCGCCATTGGTGAGGCGGCGCTGCGCCCCGTCGTGTTCGACCCAGAGGTCGGAACGCTGCGCATACGGGCTGGTGTATTCCTGCTGCGCGAAGACGCGCCATCCATTGGGGAGCGGAGTCGTGGCATCGCTGCTGTTGCGCGCGCCCACCACGCGAACCGCCGCCTGCGCGGTGTTGCTGGCCGCTGGGACCGCCACCTCACGCAGCGAGGGGACGGACTTCGGGTCGGCACCGGCGTAGATCAATGTGTGCTCGTCCACCCAACGCGGGCGAGACGAAAACCAGCCGTTGGCGACCAACGTTTTCGGTGGCACGCTGCCCCGGAGCACACGCTGCGCCTCGTGGTGCGACGAGTCGGACCACTCGACGAAAGCCGAATCGAAGGTGATACCGAACGCGCGCTTCGCATTCGTGTTCATCATGAACGGGATGATCCGGCCAGCACTCACGTCCACGAACTCGCGCATCGCGCCCGGGCCGCCGCGCGAGGCGGCCTTCTCGAACAGTTGGCTGCCGTAGGTGTAGGCGAGGCTGCCAAGCGGATAGAGCGGCGTGGCGGCCGAGAGAGCAGACAGGCGGGGCGCCGTGCCGGCATGCTCGTGTGCGCGAACGATGGCGTCGAAGTCGGTGCCGAGCGCGCGGCCCGCACCGGTGAGTTTCGATTCGTAGTGCACGGCGATCGCTTCGGTCAGCCAGCTGGGCGAATAGCTGTTCGGGAACAGGAACGGATTCCGCCCAAACACCCACTGGCCAAGCCGCCAGAGCCCGCGCGTGCGATCGAGATGAAAAATGTGCGCGAGCTCATGCGTGACGACGAGATCGATCCAGTCATCGAGGAACTTGAGTGAGTTCGCGTCGATGGTCGGACGTGCATAGATCACAATCCGGTTCGACGGGAACGGCGTCGCATACCCATTCGAGAGGTCGAGATTGTCGGCGACCACGAGATCGATCATCCCGCGTGGTTCGGCAAGTTCCTTGGAGAGGCTCGCGTGCGCACGTTCCGCGGAACCCGCTGCGCGGCGCGCCGTGGCTTCGAGGCTGTCCGAGAAACTGACCCGAAAATGCGCCGTGGTGATCGTTCGCCAGTGGGCGTTTGGGGCGAGCTGGGCATCGGCGGCCGGCGCAACCGCTAGTGCCAGCGCGATCATGGCCCAGACGCCCGGATTGTTCGGATACGACATCGGCGATTACGGGTTGGAGCGCGTGGATAACTCGCTGAAATACTTCTCGAGACCTTCCAGCATACCAATCGCATACCGGGATTGGAACTCAGGTGTCCTGAGCGCCGCTTCCTGATCGGGAAGAATCACAAAGGCGCCCTCACAGAGAATCGCAGGAAACCAGGTGGGCCTGACCACCGCGAGGTTGTCGTAGTTCACGCCGAGGTCCCGCAACCCCATCCAACGGACCATGCCGCGCTGGACGGCGCGCGCGAGAGGTTCGGCGCGATGGTGGAAGAAGTAGGTCCCGGTGCCGTTGGTGCGACTAGGATTCACGCCGTCGGGATGTGCATTGAGATGAATGCTCACCATCACCTCGGCGTCGCCGCGGCGCGCGATAATGGCGCGATCACCAAGGGCGACGGGCCCGGCCGCCGTGCGCGTCATCACGACTGTGGCGCCGGCGGCCTCGAGCATCGGCTGGAGTGCCCGCGCGACGGCCAGCGTCGCATCGCCTTCATACAGCCCAGTGGGACCGATGGAGCCGATGGGCGGATGGCCCGCATCGACGGCAATGACGCGACCGGCCAATGGACGCGTGATGTCGCCAACGACGGGCGGCCTGCGCATGCGCAGCACGAGCGCGCCGCGGTCCCAGAGGGTGAGGTAGCCGTAGGGCGCCTGACGCAGGTGCACCGTCACGCGCACACGATCGCTGGACGCCTGCTCCCACGTCACGTCGCGCACCACGGCATCGTCAGTGGAGAAGTTGATGATGTCGATATTTGACACGGTGTTGTACAGCGTGAGCACAACCGCGTCGCGGCGCTCCTCGGTCAGGAACGGCGTGCGTTCGGTGAGCGGGATACGCACGTCGGTCCATCGTTCATTGGCCGTCACCCGCGCGTTGGACGCGGTGCGACGGACGTTCGCGGCGCGGGCATCGGGCTTCACGTACTTGCGTTCGAGCCAGGCATCGAGCGTCGCGTCGAGACGTACCCGCACCCAATCGCCGCGCTCGCCGGTCAGTTCCACAACCGTGCGCGGGTGCACGAACCATTTGTATGTGCCCGCTGGCGTCGGCCGAAGGATCGTCACCATGTCGGTGTCGCTCTTCGCCCCTTCGGTGGAGTTCAGTAACTCAACGAACGTCGGAACGTCTGGCACGGTGAGCGTTACCGGCTGCGGCGGTGCGCCCGTCGTGGGGTTCGGAAACGCGATCTCATGGACCACGCGCGCGGTATCGCCGTTCTTCGTGACCACGAGTTCGTACCGTGGACTGTCGCGCGGTGGCACCGGCAGCCAGGCGAGGAATGCGCCATTGGGATGCACCGTCACCGACGCACCGTTGATCGTGAGCCGAGCATCGCCTGACCCCACTGACCCCAACAGAAAATTGGAATCACGGACCGCAATCACCTGCCTGGCGCGCGGGTAGATCACGCGCGGCGCGAGCGGGCCGTCAACCTGTGGAAATGCGAATGGCGTGCCTGGCACCGCCGGCTCGATCATGCGCCCGTCGGCAGCGAGCCGCACGTTTCGGGGATCGACCCGCTGGCCAGCGAGCGAACCGAGAGCGATGCCAGACGCTGGCAGGCCGCCGGTCGTGGCAGGAACTCGTGCCCCGGCTGGCGGCACCACCGGAGACGGCACGGCGGCCGGCGACGCACCGCCCGCGCAGCCGATTGCCACGAGTGTCACCGTCAATTGCAGAAACCGTTGCGGACCACTCATGGTGTGCCAAGGATAGGGAGTTGACCGGCTGATCGCCACCCGATCCCACGCCTCTAGACTCGCCGTCTCCGAGCCTCCCCTTCATGTTTCTGTGATGGTCTCGATTTGCTCGCCAGCACCAGACCCCTCCTGACCTCGTCGTGACCGGAACACTACCGCCCAGCCGCGAGCGGACTCATGGCGCCGGAAGCCGCCGAGGCCCCGGAACCCGCCAGACCGATGGCCCATTCCGTCACAGCCGCCGACCGCCGCATTTTCACTGGCGTGCTGCGCGTCATCTTCGGCTCACTCGCCGGGCTGCTCGCGCTCTACCTGATGTGGGCCGCTATCGCGAAGCCGTGAACAGCGCCCGCGCCGCGGCCTGCTGCATCGTCCGCGTCGGCTCCCACGCACAGACAATCGAGAGGTCACGCCCCAGCGCTGCCGCCGCGCGCGGGTGACAGTACGCAATAATCACGGTGTCACGACTGGCCTTTTTTGCCGGTGCAATCACAGCGCGCGCGCGATCGAGTTCGTCCCGTGTGACCGCCTCTCCGACGGTGTCGTCGGGTACAAACTGCACCGCGAGCGGTGCGCGTTCCGCTGCGGCCGGTGCCGCGGACTCGGCGACTTCGATATGCAGCGAGCGCAGCGTGTCACCGAAGGCCGTGACGCGTGCCCACGATCCGGCATGGATCACGTTTACCACTTCGATCGTCGCATCCACTCTGGGACGCTGACCGCTCACGAACCGGACACACTGGTCGGCGAGCTGACGGCTCCACATCACGTCGTCGAGCGAGGCCTCGCGCGCAGGCGCGTCAGCGTTCGGCCGTCCCCACCCGGCCCACCGATCCACACGAGCGATGGCCTCGCGTACGCGGCTGATCACGAGCTTGCCGCTCATGGCAGCCTTCGTCAGCGCGTCGACGACGCCCGCGAGATCGGAAGGAGCCAGAATCAGGTCGCACCCCGCCGCCACCGCGGCGATCGCATGCGCGGGCTCGTGCGCCGCGTCGAATCCCGGTTCGCGGTCGAATGGCACCGTCACCACGATGCCATCGAAGTGCAGTTCGTTGCGGAGCAGGTTCTCGACCAGCGCGGCCGACCGCATGGCGCCCTCAGGCGCGCCGAGCGCGGGCACGCTCGCTGGCGAGACCATCACACAGGCCGCGCCACCGTCAATCGCCGCTACGAATGGCGCGAGATCGGCAAGACGAAGGATCGACGCGGAATCCCTCACCGCGCCGGCCTCCAGCATCCGCCCGATCCCCGGGAAGTGCATCGCGCACGACACCACCGACTCCGACTGGCAGGCGTCTACCCACTCGGCGACGATGGCCGACACCACGGCCGGGTCGCTGCCGCCGCCGCGAATCCCGACACGCGCCGACCCGCGCGCCAGATCGAGGTCGCAGACCGGCGCGAGTGCCCAGTTCATCCCCACACTGCGCAGTTCGCGTGCCGTCAGCCGCGCCGCCCGTCGGACGACCTCCACATCGAGCGACGGAAGCGCGTCGTCGCCCTCGGCCATCGCCACCGATCCTAGGGCGCCAAAGCAGGGCAACTCGGTGAGACCGACGACGGCCTGCCCCGCCCCGCGCTCGGCGTGCGCCGCCACGAGAATCGGTGCGCGCGACTCCGCATGCAGTCGCGCGATGAGTGCGGCGACCTCGTCGCGCGGGCCTCCCTGCACGAGAAACCCGCCAACGCCAAGTTCGAGCGCGTCGTCGATGCGTCCCTCGATGTAGCGAAACCCGTGCGCGTCGTCCCATCGCAGCGCCGGAACGACGAGCCTGGCAATCTCCTTCACGCGACGCTCACGCGACGCTCACGCCGGCGTGTAGCTACCGAGCACGCGCGGGCCGCGCGCGCCGGTCGCCGAGCGAACGTTGCCGGGACGCCCCTTGAGGTGCAGCCAGCCGAGGAAGGCGAACGCGACCGCCTCCTTGGCGTCGCCGTTGAAGCAGACGTCGTCGAAGCGGCGAATCATCATTGTTCTGTAGCCGCCCCGCGCGCGCGCGACGCCGAGCTCGCGCGCGATTGCGTCGAAGAGCGCGTGATTCCGCGCACCGCCACCCGAGACCAAAAGTTCGGTCACGGGCTCGGCGACAAATCGCTTGAAGGCCAACGCGATGCTACGCGCCGTGAGCAGGACCGCGGTCGCGATGATGTCGGCATCGCTGCACTCGTTCCGCGCAGCGCGACAGGTGGTGACGAACGCTGCGATGTATTCCGTGGTGAACAGCTCGCGCCCCGTGCTCTTGGGTGGCGTGGCCGCGAAGAAGGGGTGCGTCAGCAGCGCATCCACCACCTCGCCGATCGCCTCGCCCGAGCGAGCGAGCAGACCCTCGCGATCGAACAGCAGCTCCGGCCTGAGCAATCGCGTCACGCCGTCGATCACACAGACGCCGGGGCCGGTGTCGAATGCGTGCACGGCGTTGAGCGCCACGCCCTGTTTCGCCGGCGGCACGATGGTGACATTGCCGATGCCGCCGAGGTTCTGCAGCGCGCGCCAATGATCTGGCGCAGCAAACAGGAGCGCATCGGCGATGGGCACGAGGGGCGCGCCCTGTCCGCCGGCGGCCAGATCGCGCACGCGAAAATCGGCGACGACGGGAAGCCCTGTACGCTCCGCAATGACGGCGGGTTGGCCAAACTGCCAGGTGGCGCGCGGCGGATCGTGCCAGACCGTGTGGCCGTGCGATGCGATAGCCGCGATGTCGGAGCGAGCCACGCCCGCTTCGGCCATCACGGCAACGGCGGCGTCCGACAATCGCGCACCCACATCGAAATCAAGTCGGGCGTATTCCTCTGGCGACGCGGCGCGCATCGCGGCGGCCAGGCGGCTGCGAAACGGCGCATCGTATGCATGCTGCACGAACGCCAGTAACTCCGGCGTGATGGCGCCGTGGGCGTCTTCGCGAAATCGCACGACGGCCGCGCTGATACCATCGAGCGAAGTGCCCGACATCAGACCAACAAGCACATCCGACACAGGGCGCGCCGGGCCGGGCCAGACGTCGCGGGTCATGTCACCGGCGGTGGCGGGCCGGGCACGACGTCGCGAATGCGGCCGGCGGCGTTGGCCAGCAGCCGCTGAGCCGCTGCCTTATCGATCGTTAGTTTCTGCATCACGATCGCGAGCTTGACCGATCCGTCGGCGCCCGCCAACTGTGCGCGGGCATCCTCGCGCGAGCATCCGCACACCTCAACGACGATGCGTTCGCTGCGGTCCTTGAGCTTGGCGTTCGTGGCCTGCACGTCCACCATCAGATTGCCGTAGGTCTTGCCCAGGCGAATCATCGCGCCCGTCGTGATCGTGTTGAGCACAAGCTTGGTGGCGGTACCCGCTTTCATGCGAGTGGAGCCGGTCACCACTTCAGGGCCAGTCACCACGACGATCGCGAGGTCGGCCGCGGCGAGCATTTCGCGAGGCGGGGGCGAACAGGCGAGGATGGCTGTGCGTGCGCCGAGTTCTCTCGCCCGCTCGAGCGCGACGCGCACATAGGGCGTGGTGCCGCTCGCGGCGATGCCGACCAGGAAGTCGCCCCGCGTTACGCCGGCCGCGTCCACGTCGGCGCGGGCGCCTTCTGGCCTGTCCTCGGCGCCTTCCTGCGACCGCGTCAGTGCGGCGTGACCACCGGCGATGATGCCCTGCACCATGGCCGGATTGGCGCCGAACGTTGGGGGAATCTCGCTGGCGTCGAGGACTCCGAGCCGGCCGGAGGTCCCGGCGCCCGCATAGAAAAGGCGTCCGCCCGCACGAAAGGTGGCTTCGGCCCACTCGATGGCCTGCGCGATTTTTTTGCGCTGCGTGGCCACCGCGTCGGCGACCAGACGATCCTCGGCGCCAATGAGGTCCACGATCTCGAGTGAGGATGCGAGATCGATCTCCGCCGTTCGCGGGTTCCGCTGTTCCGTGACGCGTGGGTCCACGACAGCTAAGTTATGGAACGTGCGTGGGAGGGCCAACGCCTGAGCGGTCGTCCCCGTGCCACCCCCGAGGGAGGATTCACGTGCCCGTCCGCTATTCGATGTCGCGCCACACCCTGTCGGCTCTCGCCACCGCATCGCTCTTCGCCGCCTGCTCGCGCGGCCCGCAGCCCGGCGCCGCGCCAGCTCCTGCCGCCGCCGTGGGCATCCGCCCCGACGCCGCGGCCGTGCGCCCGGTCGACCCCGTGCGCGCTGCTGCCGCTGCCAAGGCGGCATTCCCCGCTGGCTGGCGCTTTGAGGCTGGCACGGAGGCCACATTCGCCGAGCACGCGATGGTGGTGAGCGTGCAAAAACATGCGAGCGAGGCGGGTGTCGAAATCATGAAGGCCGGCGGCAATGCCGTGGACGCCGCCGTCGCGACCGGCTTCGCGCTCGCCGTGACGTCGTCGAGCAACGGCAACATCGGCGGCGGCGGGTTCATGACGATCCGGATGGCTGACGGCCGCATCGCGACGCTCGATTACCGCGAAACCGCGCCGGCTGCCGCGACGCGCAACATGTACCTCGACGCCGACGGCAAGCTTACGAACAAGAGCACGGTGGGGTATCTCGCGTCGGGCGTGCCGGGCTCGGTGGCCGGCATGGCCGAAGCGCTCGCCAAGTACGGCACGATGCCGCTGGCCAAGGTGATGGCGCCGGCGATTCGGCTCGCAAGCGAGGGCTACCTGATCGACCGCGACACCGCCCGCGACACCGCCCGCGCCGCGGTGCCGTGCAGTCGCCTCATCGCGCAGTTCGGCGGCAAGGACCTCTTCTGCCCCGGCGGCGAATCACTCAAGGGCGGCACCGTGTTCAAGCAGCCCGACCTCGCACGCACGCTCTCGCTGATCGCAGCGCAGGGGCCGAAGGCGTTCTACGAAGGGAGCATCGCGGATTCGCTCGTGGCCGAAATGAAGCGTGGTGGCGGCATCATCACCAAGGCGGATCTCAAGGCCTACAAGCCCATCTGGCGCACGCCGATCACCGGATCGTACCGCGGGCACACGCTCATCACGATGCCGCCAGCTTCGTCGGGCGGCATCACGATGCTCGAAACGCTGAACATCCTCGAGACCTTTGCGCCGCTGCCGCCGGCCGGAAGCGCGGGCTACGCGCATCTGGTCGGTGAGGCGCTGCGCCGTTCGTTCACGGACCGCAATGCGAAACTCGGCGACCCAGCGTTCGTGAAAGTTCCGGTGGAGCAACTCACGAGCAAGGCATACGCCACGACGCTGGCCGCACAGATCGACAAGTCGAAGGCGTCGAAAACGCCCGCGTTCAAGGCGGGCACAGAGCCGGAGCACACGACGCACTACTCCGTGGTGGATGCGACCGGTAACGCCGTCGCGACAACGACGACACTGAACGGTGGGTATGGATCCGGCGTCTGGGTGCGCGGCGGCGGCTTCTTCATGAACAACGAGATGGATGACTTCGCTGCGGCGCCGGGGCAACCCAACATGTTCGGCCTCGTCCAAGGCGAAGTGAACGCGATCCAGCCGGGCAAGCGGATGCTGTCGGCGATGTCGCCGACGATCGTGCTCGACCCGAACGGCAACCTGATGATGGTGACGGGCGCCGCAGGCGGCCCGACGATCATCACGGCGACGATGGAGATCATCCTGAACGTGGTCGAGCATGGGATGACGCTTGCCGATGCCGTGAAGGCGCCGCGCATCCACCATCAGGCGCTGCCCGACCAGCTGGACTATGAGCAGCGGGGACTCTCAGCCGCCGTCGTGGATTCGCTCAAGGCCATGGGTCACACGGTCGGCACACGGACCAGCCTCGCGACGGCGAATTCAATTCTGCGTGTCCGCGGTGGATGGCATGGAGTCGGCGAACCACGGTCGACCGGGACGACGGCCGTCGGGTACTAGTGCAGAGGCGAGGAACCGCGAGCTACGGCTTCGCTCGGCACGCGCGCTTGCGCGAAGCTGGCCGGCGCGAGCCTAAATCCGCGACCGCAGGAACTCGGGCGTCAGCCCCTGGAGCATGGTCGCGAGAATGGTGAAGTAGTTCGTAACCATCAACAGCCCCACCACGATCAGCAGCACGCCGGCCACCTTCTGGACATACCCGAGGTAGCCCTTGAACCGGGCGAACACCGTGAGGAACCAGTCCACCGCGAACGCGGCCGCCAGAAACGGCACCGCAAGCCCCATCGAATACGCGAACAGCAGCAGCATACCGCGCTGCAGGTCAGCCTCGCTCGCCGTATAGGTGAGGATGGCACCGAGGATCGGGCCAATGCACGGACTCCAACCCGCACCGAACGTGATACCGACGAGTACCGAACCCAAGTAGCCCATCGGCTTGTCGGCAAGGTGCACGCGTCGCTCGCGCGCGAACGCACCAATGTTGAGCACGCCAAGCAGGTAGAGCCCGAACACGATGATCAGCCCGCCGCCGATGCGCGCCATCCAGATGCGGTTCGACTTGACCACGAACCCAAGCGTGGTCGCGCCGGCACCAAGCAGCATGAAGATGAGCGTGAAGCCCAAGATGAAGAGCAGCGCATGGATCACCGCGAGCCGTCGCGACTTGCTCACATCCTCGACCGAGAGCCCGGTAATGAACGTGACGTAGCTCGGCACCAGCGGCAGCACGCAGGGCGAAAGAAACGAAAGCAACCCCGCCATGAAGGCGATGGCAATGCCCACTCCACCCGATGGCTGCATCAGCGCGCCTCTCCCGTCAGATCGTGAGCCCTTCCATCTTTCTTCGCTCGGCAGGCCGCGCACATCCCGTAGACCACAAGCCGGTGGCGCACGGGCACAAAATCATTGGCGTGCGCCAGCGCACCCGCGCGTGGTCCAACCACATCATCAGGAACGCGCGCCACGCCGCCGCAGGCCGTGCAGAGCAGTTCGCTCGACGACACGTCGTCGCGCATCGGTTGAAATCGGCGGAATCCCTCGCGCCGGTCTTCGGATTCAGTGACGAGCCCGCAGGCGATCAGCGAATCGATCGTCCGATAGACGGTCGCCGTCCCGGGCGCGGGACCTCTCTTGCAAAGTCGGACAACCACATCTTCCGCCGAGAGCGGACGCTCTGCCCCAAGGACCACGGCCGCGACTGCCATCCGCTGAGGCGTCGCGGGGAACTGACGGGCCTTCAGCCAGTCGCGAAACCGCTCGATCGATTCGTCGCGGGCAAGGTCGAGCCCCGTGGTCATGCGGGGAGTACCGCTGGCGCGGCAGCCAGCATGGCCTGGACCTCCGCTCCGGTCATGCGATGCGCGTCAAACGCTTCGCCCGCGCGCTCCTGCACGCCGCGCACGACGGCCTCCACTGCAGCCAGCGGCGCGTCGGCTTCGGCGACGATGTCCACCACCCACTTGCCACGCTCGGGACCTTTTCGCGTCCAGCGATACGCCGCGGTGTGCACGACAGTGCGCTCAGCCGGCAGCTCAACCGGTTCGCCCACTGGTTCACCTGCGTGGGTCGACGACTCGAGCGCCAGTTCCGGAACCGGTTCTTCGCCCAACGCGTCGGCTACCGGGGCCGCGACCGGCGGAATCATCGCGACCACGGCGACGCCGGTTTCGACCTGCCCCTGCCGGATGGCAGGAAAGAAATGCACTTGCGTGATGCGCTCGGCTGGGATCTGCTCGAGGATCGACCGAAGAAAGCGCTCGCGAGTCTCGTTGATCACGGGAAAAAGATAGCGGACGGCCCGGTGCTAGAGCAGGCTCACCGGATCGCGGTCAAAGGTCACGCGCAGCCCGGCCCGCGCCGGCACGTCGAACCTCGTGAGCAACCGCCGCCCGACCTTGGTGAGCGCCGAAGATTTTCGCGCTCTGAGCACGAGATGCCAGCGCCAGCGGTCTTTGATGCGGTCTACCGCGCAGGGCGCGGGCCCGATGATCTCGAGCGCGCCCTCCGGAAGCATGGCAATCGTCTTCGTCAGCCACTCGCCGGCCCGGATAGCGAGCTCAGCCGTCGCGTCCTCGCGCGCGCCGCTGATCACCACATTCGCAAGGCGCACAGTTGGCGGGTACGCCGGACGCTGACGGGCCGGAAGCTCTTCGGCAACAAAAGCGGTATAGTCGTGCGTGAGCGCACAGGTGAGGGCATGGTGCGACGGCACGCGCGTCTGCACGATCACTTCACCGCCCTTCGGCCCGCGGCCCGCCCGCCCTGCAACCTGGCTCACGAGTTGGAACGTGCGTTCCGATGCACGGAAGTCCGGGAGGTTGATCCCGATGTCCGCGTCAATCACGCCAACGAGCGTCACGTTCGAAAAATCGAGGCCCTTGGCAATCATCTGCGTGCCGAGGAGAATGTCCACTTCGCCGCTGGCCACGCGATCCAGAATGTCGGCGTGCGCCCACTTACCACTCGTAGTGTCTACATCCATTCGCGCGATGTTGGCTGACGGGAATCGCTCGCCGAGCACGCGCTCAACTTGCTGCGTGCCGAGGCCACGCTGGCGCAACGTGATGGCGCTGCACTTCGGGCAGGCCGTGCTCGGCGCTTCGCTATGCAGGCAGTAGTGACAGATCAACCGTTCAGGGAGGCGATGATAGGTGAGCGAGATCGCGCAGCGCGGACAGGCGCAGACCCATTCGCATACGCTGCACTGCATGAACGACGAATAGCCGCGGCGATTGAGCAGCACAATACTCTGCTCGCGGCGCGCGAGACGGTCTTTAAGCGCACGTTCGAGCGGCTCGCTCAAGACGTGGCGTAGCTGGCGTTCCGAGGGCGTCGTCGCGGCTTTCGTCGCGGCGCGCAGATCCACGATCTCCACGTGCGGCAGGGCGCCACCACCCACGCGGTCCGGCAGCGACAGCTTTGCGTACTTGCCGTCGAGCACGTTTTGCCAACTTTCGAGTCCTGGCGTGGCGCTGCCAAGCACGCAGACGGCGCCCGCGGCCCGGGCGCGCACGATGGCCACATCACGCGCGTGATAGCGCGGCGATTCGCCCTGCTTGTACGTCGATTCGTGTTCTTCGTCGACGATTACGGCACCCAGGTCCGGGAGCGGCGCGAACACGGCGGAGCGCGCGCCGACGGCGATGCGCTTCTCACCAGAGCGGAGCGCGCGCCAGGCGTCGTAGCGTTCGCCGTCGGAGAGCGCGGAATGCAACACAGCCACTTTGTCGCCGAAGACGGCGCGGAATCGATCGACCGTTTGCGGCGTCAGTGCAATTTCCGGCACGAGGACGATCGCCGTGCGGCCGCGACGGACCACGACTTCGCGCAGCAGTTCGAGATACACCAACGTCTTGCCGCTGCCCGTAATGCCGTGGAGTAGTGTCACGCTGCCTGGCGCAGCGGCCGTGAGCGCCGCGATGGCCGCCGCCTGCGCCGGCGTCGGAACCGGCTGCACCACTGGCGCGGCGTTCGCGCGACGGCCGGCAAATGGGTCGCGTGCCACGCCTTCGCGTGCGATGGTGATGTACCCCCGCTTGGCGAGCGCCGTGATCGTCGCGGGCGAGCAGCCGAGCGTTGTGGTGGCGCGCTCGGCCTCGACGCGGCCGCCGGAGCTGTCAAGAAAGTCGTAGAGGGCCCGCTGCTGCGGCGCGCGCTTGAACGCGGCGGCGCGTTCAGTGAGCGTCGGCAACGCCTTCGCGACCACCAGCACGCGCCGCGTCTTGACTGCTGGGTCGGGTCGCGTGGCCGCACTCAACGCGACCGGTAGCGCCGCGCGCAGCACCAGGCCGATCGGCGCGACGTAGTAGTCGGCGATCCAACTGCACACCTCGAGCAGGTCGGGGAGAAAGACCGGCTCGGAATCGAGCCCGTCGAGCACCGGCTTGATCGACACCGCTTTCTCGGGCGCGCGCGACGGCGCATTGGCCGGCGTCTCCCCTGTGCAGACGCCGATGACCTTTCGGCCCCGCACCGCCACGAGTACACGCGAGCCGCAGACGACCGGATGGCGCGTCGCGGTGGCTGCATCAAAGGTCAGCGTTCCGTAGAACGGAAGCGGGACAGCGATTTCGACGAGCCGGCGAGCTTCGGCGCCCGGAGGGGCGATGCCGGCGTCGCTCCCCGAACCGGCTGACCCGACTGTCTTCATTTCGCCGGCGGCGGCGCGCGAAACGGTGCGCGGAGTGGGGCGCGGTCGGGGCAGAACATAGAGTCCCAATCTACGGCGGGGGGCGCAGGCGGCGCGTGAGAGGCAAACTGGCGCCGCACGCGCCTGCTCAACCGCCGTCGCATGTCCCTACTCGAATCCCCACCGAGCGGCCGTAGTCACGGCCCAGCCGCGCTACCGCCAGCGCCTTACAGCAACGCGCGCAAGTGCGTGACTGCCGCCTCGCCAAGCCGTTCGGGCGCGTAGCCACCCTCGAGGGCGCTCACGACGCGGCCGCCGCACCACTGGTCCGCACGTGACACGAGTTCGCGCGTGAGGCGAGTGACATCGTGCATCTCCATCGTGAACCCGCCGAGCGGGTCGCCAGCCAGTGAATCGAACCCGGCCGAGATGATCAAGAGGTCGGGCATGAAGCCGACGCTCGCCGCATCCACCGCCGAAAGAAAGGCGCTCACGTACGCCTCGCGCGCGAGCCCGGCGGCCATCGGCACATTCCAGACATTCTGGTGCGGGCCGCGATCGTCTGCCGCCCCGGTGCCAGGGTACCAAGGCCACTGATGCATCGAGACAAAGCGGATGTTCGGGTCGGTCTCGACGAGCGCTTGCGTGCCATTGCCGTGGTGCACGTCCCAATCCAGCACGAGCACGCGATCGAGCTGCTTGTTGCGGCGCGCGTAGTGCGCGGCGATCGCGACATTGCCGAACAGGCAAAACCCCATCCCCGATGCGCCCAGCGCGTGATGGCCCGGCGGCCGTACCGCCGAGAAGCTCCGAACGACCGTCCCGGCGAGCGAGAAGTCCACGGCGTCGAGCACGCAGCCCGCGCCGGCCGTCGCCGCATCCCACGAGCCTTCGCTTTCGATCGTGTCGGCATCGAGTCGTCCACCACCCCGCTTAGCGAGATCCTCAACGAGCTGCACATAGGCAGGCTCGTGGGCCAACGCGATCTCATCCGGAGTTGCGTGCCGCCCCTCGAGATGCTGAATCGCCTCGTACAACGCTAAGTCGTTCCGCAACGCGCGCGGTATCGCGCGCAGCCGCCCAACATGCTCAGGATGATTCCACCCCGTGTCATGGCGCCCGCAATCAGCGTGCGAGAGGTAGGCGACCGAAGCGGTCATGCCTCACCGCGCACTAACGAACGGGACGCCGAAACCGGTGCGCCACCAGAAACGTCGATCCGTTCTTCGCCCCAGTCGACGCCACCGTCGCATCGGATCCCTTCACTTCCCACCCGTGGAGCTTCGTGATGAAATCCGACATCGGGGCGCTGCCCTGTGCAAACTGGTCCAGCGCGGCGCGCACAACCGTCGCCACCGGCTCATTGGTCCGCACATCCATCGCGATCGCGTCCCAGAGCGCCTCGAACTGCACGCGCAACGTCACCCGCTCTCCGCCTTCAGCACCAAGCCGCACGACCGCGCCCCGCGGCGTCCGCAGGTTGGTCACGAATGGGCGAGCTATCGCGTCGACGCTCACGATGCCGCTCCGGCCAGTGCATCGACCGGTGCGGCCGGCGGCAGTGACGCCAGGAACAGCGCCACCTGCTGGTCGAACAGGTACGACGAGGCAGTCACCGCGGTCGCCGCACCGGCCATTGCCACACCGACGACGATCTCCTCACCACCCTGTCCGCGTAGCGTCATGTGCGTCGGCCCCTCTTGTTCGACAAATGCCGAATAGATGCCGGACCTCCGCTGAAAAAAGTCACGGGCGGCTTTGAGCACGTCGGCGCTGGACAGTGAAGTCGTGGTCTGCTGCAACGTGCGATTTCGCTGAATGTTGGTCACCGGATTCTCCGTCTCATCAAGTTCGTGAAGCTACACCTATTTCGATTCTGCCATCACCGCCGCTGCCGCGCCGATCGACAGCATGAGCACCGGCCTTGCCGCACCCGCATCCGATTCGAGCGTGGCGCCGAGCAGCCCACACACCGCGACCGCGACCCGCCAGTGGTGATCCTCCGCCGGTGCGCCGGGCACACGGTACTCGACCCGATCGCCTACGGCACCAACGGTCGCGCGCACCGCACCATCCGTCGTCTCCGCTACGGCACGCGTCAGTAATCTAGCAAGCGCGATACACACTTTCTCCACGTCGCTGCGCACGGCCGGCAGCGCGTGACTCGGCTCCTCCGCGATCAGCTGCACATCCGGGGCGCCAGCCGCCACCTCCCGAATCGCATCGCGCAGCGGTACGCGCGGGTCGAACGTGTCGTCGGCGATGGTCGCCGAGCCGTTGCTGATCGAGGAGATGAGCACGATGTCGCGCACGATCGCACGCGCGCGTTCGAGGGCTGGCGCGCCGGTCACCGCCGACTCCACCGCCAGACGGATCGCATCGGCGGCAGCCGACTCAAACTCGACACGGGCCCTGCGCGCCGCGTCGCGCCCAATGAGAAACTGTCGGTCCAACTCACCCTGTGCGTCGGTCGCGGCAGCCTCGGCGCGCCGCACGCGGTCGAGCAGTTGTGCCCGGTCGGCGGCCCCCGCCATCAGCTCAGCCACAAGCCGCAGCAGCCCCCGGCGCTCCGGCGTGAAGTCGTCCCAGTCCTTGAAGTAGAACGTCACCGCGCCACGCACTTCCGTGGCCGACTGGATGGGGAGCGACACGATCGCCCGAAAGCCAAGTTCGCGCGCCACATCCTGCCAGTCCTCGAGATCTGGGTCGGCGAATACATCGGGTACTTCGATCACACGCCGCTCACTCGCCGCCTCTCCACTCGGTCCAAACCCGACCCGCACCCGCACATCGGCCAGCCAGGGCCGATGCTGCTCGGGCCAGTTGTGCGCGGCGGCAAGCCGCATCAGCTCCGAGGCGCCATCGATCAGGTACACCGACGCCACGCTGGCGCCAACCACGGGGCCAACGCGGTCGAGCGCAAACTGAAACGCTTCCTCCGGCCGGTCGGCGTAGAGGAACGCGTGCACGATTTCGCGAACAGCCAGCAGCTCGCGCTGGCCGGGCACCTCAGTGGGCGGCGCGAGTGGCGACCGAACCAGATAGCGCCGCCGGGGTTTCACACGACCCACTGCGCCGTGCGTCCACGGAGCGCGCTAACGGACAACACCCACTGCCCCGTACAGGCGCGATAGAAACGCGTCCTGGATCTTCCGCGTGACGGAGCCCGGCGTGCCGTCGCCAACGGGCAGCCCATCGAGCATCACAATCGGGGCGATGTCGGTGGTCGTGCCCGCGATAAACAGTTCCTGCGCGCTGCGCATCTCCTGCTGCGTCACGGGAACTTCCGACACGGGAACGCCGACTGCGCGCGCCGCCTCGAGCGAATGCTGCCGCGAAATGCCGGGCAGGATGTAGTTCGACAGCGGGTACGTCCGCACCACACCGCCGATCACGGCGAACGCGCTGGTCGCAGCACCTTCCGTGAGCATACCGTCACGAATGAGCAGTGCCTCATAGGCCCCAGCTTCGTGCGCCGCCTCGCGCGCGAGCACCGCGCCCATGAGGTTGACCGTCTTCAGGTCACAGCGCGCCCAGCGGACATCCGGGAAGGTGATCGCCTTGATGCCCGTGTCGCGCATCGCGCGTGAGGGCGTAAACCGCGATGCCGCCGCGTACACGGTGGGCGTCGTGCCGGCCGGAGGAAAATAGTGCGTCCGCGGCGCGGCGCCACGCGTGACCTGCATATAGACGGTCGCCTCGCCGGCTTTGAGGTCATTGTCGGCGACGAGGCGGTTGCACACCGCCTCGAGCCCGGCAACGTGGTCGGCGCCAAACGGGATTCGGACCGCGCCGAGCCCGTGCGCCATGCGGGCTGCATGTTCGGACCACGCGAAGATGCGCCCTTCGATGACACGCACCACTTCGTAGATGCCATCGCCAAACACGAAACCGCGGTCATCGACTGAGAGTCGAGCCTGGTCTTTCGGCAGGTATTCGCCGTTGAGGAAGACGGTGTTCATCCCTGAAAGGTGCCTGCGCGTGTGGTGGCACGGCAACCGCTGACACCCATCAACGGAGCGCCGCCACCAACCCGCGTGGGGGCCTCAGGTCAGCATCCGTTCGATCGACCGGACCAGCGGCGCGAATCCCAGCACTTTCCCGCTCACCCGCATGGCCTGCTCGTCGGCGAGCTCGCGCTGCCCACGGCCGAACAGTTCACCAACGATCCATGGCCCGGCGTTCGGGTTGCGCCACCAGTCGTCATTGAAGCGCTCGGTGAGCGTCTCGTCGAGCAGCGCCTGCAGCTGCCACGCCCGCAGGTAGCGCGCCGAATAGAAACCCGGATCGACGTCCACGAAAGCATCCACGAGTTGGTAGCGGAACCCAGTCGCCTGCCACAGCGTGTCGATGTACAACTCCGGCAACGCGCCCCAACTCACAAAGCCGCCATAGAGTTCAAGCTCGTACATCAGTTTGCCGCAGTAGCGCCTCAGGAAATGGAGCTCCTCGAAACCGGCTGAACGCATGAACGCGGGCAGGTCCACCTTGTCGAGTCCGGTGTACCGCAGCAGCCACCCAGGGCACTTGAGCCGGTGGTCGAACAGCATGGCATATCCTTCCGTCACCGAGTTATCACCGAGCCAGCGATACTCGAACGGCAGTGTGCGCTCGGCGTTTCCAAAATGCAGGGCATGGCCAAGCTCGTGCAGCAGCGTCTGCCAGTCGTTCTGGCCACCGTGCGGACGGATCACGAGATGCACTTCCTCGGGAATCCGTACCGGCGAGCAGAAGGCGCGCGCGCGCTTGCCTTCGCGCTCGCCCGTGTCGTAGCGCACACGGCCCCCCGCGTCCGCGCTCGCCCCCATGTCCGTGACGTGGCGGCGGACCTCGCGCTCCATCCCGCCAGCCAGAAACGCGCCGTCAAACTCGCGCGCACGAAACAGTGCCAGCGCATCGGCGCGCGTCGGTTCAGCGCCGACCATCTGGAGCCGCTCCTTCAGGAAGCGCGGCCTGACGTCATCCCACATCGCCTGCGTGTCGCGCAGGAACGCCGCGCACTGGTCGCGCAGTCCGCCCAGGGACACGGCGGAGAGCGCCTCAAACGTGGCGATGTACCCCGGCGCGATGCCGGTGTCCTCCACAAGGTCACGCTCGCGCTGCAACCGCTCCTGCTTGAGCGGCGCCAACTCCGCCGCGACCAGTTTCGCGCGGGCATCGTCGAGGGCACGCCGTTCGTCAGCGTCGCTCGTGTTCGAAATCGTGATCGCAGCGCGTTGGTACGGCTCGCCGCTTCCATCGGCGAGCGGAATCATCGCGACGGCCTCCCACCCGATCTCGCGTTCTTCGACCGGCGCGAGCGTACGCCCAATCTGCGAGCCGATCAGCCAGTCGAGCAGGAGCCGGGCGGAACGATGTTCGTCGCTGCCGACCTTGGCGCGGTCGTACATCGATCGAATATCGGCCATCACCTCGTCGCCGTAGGCGGCAGCGTGGCGTGCGTAGATGGGCTGAAGATCGGCGCCCTGCTTGAGGCCGGCGTGCGCGGCGTGATACTCGCGCGACACATCCTCGAGAAATGCTTCTGCGCGGGTTCGGATGAAGTCGAGAGGCATCGTGGAAATTACGACCGCACCCGCGTTGGCGCTCTCGGCCTAGCCCCGCGCCACCCGGAGCACTTCGTCGAGCGTGGTCACACCGGTCCGGACGAGGCGCAGTCCGTCATCGAACAGCGACCGCATGCCCTTCTGCAGTCCCATCACCCGCAGCTCCTCAGAACCCCGTCGCTGCTGCACCTCGGCGCGAAGCTCCGCATCCATGACCAGGAGTTCGTAGATGCCCGTGCGACCGCGATATCCCGTCTGCCGGCAGGCGTCGCATCCTACCCCTTTCCAAATGCGCTCCACACCGAGCGCCTGCACATCGATGCGGCGCGCGACCGACTTATCGGGCACCGTCTCCGCCTTGCAACTCAGGCAGATGACGCGGACGAGACGCTGCGCGAGCACCGCGTCCACCGTACTGGCCACGAGGTACGCCGCCACGCCGAGGTCGAGCAGTCGGGTGAGCGCCGTCGGCGCGTCGTTGGTGTGCAGCGTCGAGAGTACGAGGTGGCCGGTGAGCGCTGCCTGCGTAGCGATCTGGGCCGTCTCGGCGTCGCGAACTTCGCCGACGAGAATAATGTCCGGATCCTGGCGCAGCATCGCGCGCAACGTGTTCGCGAACGTGACGCCGACCTTTTCGTTCACCGGCACCTGCGGCACGCCCGTGAGTTCGTACTCAACCGGATCTTCAACGGTGAGGATTTTTTCGCGCCCCGTACGCAGCAGTTCCACCGCGGCGTAGAGCGTCGTGGACTTGCCCGATCCTGTTGGGCCGGTGCTCAGCACGATGCCGTGCGGTCGTGCGAGCACGTCGCGGAACAGCTCGAGCGTGTCGTCGGCCATGCCGAGTTCGGTGAGCGAAATCCGACCGCGTTCCTTGTCCAGGAGGCGCAGCACCACGCTCTCGCCGCGTAGCGTCGGCATAGTGGAGACGCGGACGTCCACCTGGCGGTCTTGCAGCCGCAGCCGGATGCGGCCATCCTGCGGCATCCGTCGCTCGGCAATGTCGAGCTCCGCCATGATCTTGATTCGGCTAATGATCGCGGCGGCAAGATGCGACGGCGGCGACGGTGCGTTCTGCAGTACGCCGTCCACGCGGTAGCGTACCCGCAGCTCGTTCTGGTACCCCTCGAGGTGGACGTCCGACGCCCGCGCCTCAAGCGCCTCGATCAGCAGCAGGTTCACCAACCGCACGACCGGCGCCTCGTTGGCGAGGTGCAGCAGGTCGTCGAGCGGAATCTCATCTTCGTCGTTCGCGCCCCGTTCGCTCGCCATCCCGGCAATCAGCCCTTCGGCGGTGACCTCGTCCTGCGCGTACACACGACGGATCGCGCTTTTGAGGTCGTGCTCGCCGTGCTGCTCGACTTCCACTTCAGCACCAAAGAGGATCGAGAGGTCGTCGAGTGCCAACGGGTCCACGCGGCCGAGCCACGTGCCTACGCGCAGCACGCCGCCGGAGAGCGCCAGCGGCAGCACGCCCTGCTGTTCGAGCCAGTCGGCGGTGAGCGACCGCGACAGTCGCTGCACCGCGGCCAGTTCGGTCAGTTCGTCAAGGCGCGCGGCGTCACTCGTGCCCACGCTACTTCGCCCCTCCGGGCGGACGACGCTTGATCGAGTCCTCGGGCGTGATCCGCGGCTTTAACGGCATCTCCTTCAGCATCTCCGTGCTCCCCTCGAGCGAGTTGCGGAAACGCTCGATGTCTTCGTCGCTCGAGATGATGTGCGGCGTCAGGAAGAGAAAGAGTTCGTTCGTCGTCGTCATCTGCGTCGTGCTACCAAACAAGTACTGACCGATAAACGGAATACGTGAGAGAAACGGCACACCGGAGACCGTCTTGCTCTGGCTATTGCCGGCCAGTCCGCCGATCACCGTGGTCTGCCCGTCGCGCAGAAAGATTTGCGTGGTGGCCTGGCGCTTGGAAATCACCGGCGCGCTGAACTGGATTTCATTCGTCGCAGCATCGTTGGTCTGGTCCACGGCCATGTTGACGTAGCCGTCGGCATTGATCGTCGGCGTGATCGTCAGCGTCGTCCCGACGGGGATGTACTGCACCGTCTGCACCGTCGCCGGCAGTGTGCCCGTCGTCACGCTCTGGTTCACCTGCACAAACGGCCGCTGCTCGCCGACGTTGAGCACGGCCTGCTTGTTGTTCTGCGCGATGATCACGGGCATCGAGAGCACTTTCACATCGCCGCGCGTCTGTAGGGCTTGGAGCGCCGCCGCGTAGTTGATCGATCCGTTGCCGCTCGCGAGCTTGAAGATGAAGTCGCGCGCGCTCGGATTCGCGGGCAACAGCCCGAGCGTGTCGCGCTGGTTGGCGCTAGCGCCCTTCTTCGTCGCCGTACCGCTGAGCCCGACGTCAAGGGCGCTCGATCGCTGCACCTCAGCGATCGTGACCTCAATCAGCACCTGCAATGGGCGCAGGTCGATGCCCTGCATCAGCCCCTGAATGAGCTGGTAGTCGGGCAGCGTCGAGCGAATGAGCAGCGAGTTGGTCGGTTCGTCGGCGACAATGCGGATCTGCGACGCGGCATTGGAAAGCGTGCCGGGTGCTCCAGTCTGTGCGCCGAGGACGTTGCCGAGCAGGCCCTGTAAGAGCGCCTGCTGGCCGCCGCCGCCGCCCCCGCCCCCGCCCGCGCCTCCTTGTCCCCCACCACCACCGCCGCCACGCCCACCGCCTGCACCGCCACCGCCCGCTGCACCGCCGCCCAAGCCACCGCCAGCTGCGCCAGGCACCGCCATGGCACCGCCACGGCCACCCCCTGCCCCACCGGCCACCGTGAACTGCAATCCACCACCCTGTCCACCAAACGCGTTACCGGTGGTGACGCCGAGCAGGTTCATCAGCACCGGCGCCACGGTCACGGCGTTGGCGTGCTTCAGCCGGTAGGTGTAGAGCTTCAACTCCACGGCCGCCGCCTGCTGCTGCGCCTGGGCCTGCTGCGCCCGCTGCAGCGCCGTCGTCTGAGCAGCCGGCGCCAGCGCCGGATCCCCTTCGAGCCGGATCAACGAACCCTGCGCTGTGAACTTGACGCCGTTCGCCTCGGAAAGGCCCCGGACCATGGCCACGAGCGTATCGCGCGTAGAGCCGCGCGCCATGCGAATCGTCACACGCTGTGACGGAATGTTGGTCATCGTGACGTTGAGGTTGCCCGCCTCCGCGAGCGCACTCAACACCACCTGCAGTTCCTGGTTCTGGAAGTCGAGCGCGACCGCGCCCTGCTGGCGCACGGTGTCGACTCTGACGCCGATAGCCGGCTGCCGAACGGGAGGTGCGCCACGCTGCGCCGCCAGCGCGCCTTCCGGCAACACGAGGAACGCGGCCACCACGGACGCGATGAGACAATACGGGACTGGCTTCATGGGATCACTCAGGGAACTGGTTTGGTTGCATCAACCGAAAGCCGCTCACCATCGGCATTGCGGAACGTGACGCGCCCGCGCTCAATGGCGACGACGAGATATTCGCCAATGCGCGCGCCGAGCCGAACGACCGTGGACGCCCCGCCAGATAACTGACAAATCGCGAAACTGCCGCCATCGTCCGCGATGGCGGTACCGAGCACCACCGGAGGCGGAGCCGGAACGCGCGGCACGTCATCGGCCTCGCCGGGGAGCTTGTACCGCTTCAGCGGAGCTTGCCGGTCGTCCGCGAACAGGTCGAGCGCCACGGCGCCGGCGAGATCGACGCCGCCCTCGACCGCCATAAACCGGAGCGCCGAATCGGGAATCATCACAGGTGTCGGTGCGGCCGCCACGGCCTCAACACGCACGGCGACGACCACGGCGACGACCAGCACGATCAGCGCAACGCCACACAGGAGCGCGGCGACCTTGAGCAGCCGATCGCGCAGCATCTCGCGCGTGATGAACGGCGTGCTCATGATCCGCGCTTCCCTGCGGCTGCGACTGGCGCCGCCGCCCGCCCAATGGTCGCCGGTGCCGGTACGGCACGAGGCGCCGCGGCCGGCAAGGCATAACCGATCACGGTCGCGCTCACCAAAAGCGTTTCCCAGTCGTCCTGGCCGGCACGCAACGCCTTCGTGATGTCAAGTCGCTCGACGACGACAACTTTCTCGCCACGTTCGAGGGCGTCGAGAAAATCGAGCACCCCCTGAAAGTCACTCTCCGCGCGAATTTCGACCCGCAACGGACGCAACCCGTCCGCGGGCACCGCCGCGGGCTGCGTGGCCATCGTTCTTCCGGCCGAGGTACCCGCCGTGCGCGTGGCAGCACTCGCCAGCCACACATGGCTACGGCGCGCGACATCGCCGAGATAGGTCACGAGCGTCGCGCCGGCGGCCACGTCGTTCGGCCCAGCAAACAGGCGGGCGCCAACCGCCACGACGGCCGAATCGCCAAAGCGCTTGCGGTCGGGGCTCAGTCGCGCGCCCGCGATCGCAGCCTGTTCGCGCGCGAACGTCTCGCGCTCCGATCCGATGCGATCGTTCGCTTCGACAATCGCGGCACGCATCGGATGCGCCACCCAGATCCAGCCGAGCGACGGAATGAGCACCGCGAGTGCGAGCAACACGGCGCGGCGGTCCCGGGCGTTGAGTGTCGGCAGCCTCATCGCTTGCCTCCGCTCAACTGTGCGCCAAGCGAGAAATGCTCAAGCGGCGCCTCGCCCTCGATCGCGTCGCGGCGGACCGGCGCGGTAGCGCGAACGGAGATGACACCTGGCATCCGTGCGATGGCATCGAACACGGGAGCGGCCTGCTCGGCAACGCCGTCGATGAACAACGAATCGCCGCGAACACGAACCGCCGTGAGCGATGCGTCGAGCGGCAGGTTCGCGGCCAGAGCGGCAAACACCGCCGACCAACGACGCGCGTCGCGCGTGGCTGAGGCGAGTGCCGCCACCTGACGGTACGCCGCATCCACCGGCGCACGACCGGCCGTGGTCGCATCGACTGCTTGGCGAATCGCCGCCCGGCCTGCCTGCACCTGCGCGAGTTCGCGACGGACACCCGCGTAATGCACGAACCCGGCGACGATCAGTGCCACGGACGCGGCCGCGAGTGCCCGCCACGCCGTTCGGCGGGCAGCCGCCCGTTGGCTGACCATCGAGGCGTCGGTGCGAAACGTGAGCCCTTCCGCATCAGCGGCGAACCGCGCGGCCAATGCATCGGGCTGCGCGGCTAGCGCGGCCCACTTGGGCTCGGGCGCCAACACGCGCAGCCCCGTCGCGGTGAGTGCATCGATCATGGCGTGCGCGGCATCCGACGGGCCGGCCACTGCCACCCGTGCCGAAGCACGATCGCCGCCGCCGCTCGCGATCGCGGCGATCTGGGGCGCGTCGGCCGGGCCCCGGAATCGCCGCACGCCCTGCAACGCGCCGTTAATCATTGTGAGCAGATCGGTGCGATCGGCGCGTGTGATCACCGCGTACGCCGTGCCGCGCGCGAACACCGGCCAGAGCGCCACCGCGGCCGCGGCCCACGCCGACTCGGCGGGTACCACCGCTCGGAGGGTACCCCCGGCCGCCGAGGCGGCCGCGTTCAGCGTCTGCATCAGGAGCTGAGCCGTCGATGACGTGAGCACTATCGTCGCCGAATCCGTACCGACTTCGGCGTGCGGCGCCACCGTTACCACGCTACCAACGACCTGCGGGCCACGTGCCCCGACGAAATAGCGCGCCGCGTTACGGGCGAGAAACCTGTTCCGGTCATCCGCGGCCAGCGGCGGCAGCGCTATTGCACGCGTCTCGGCGAGCGGTGGAAGCAGCGCCACCACGATCGACGGCCCCACAAGCGCCGCCGCGCGCGCCGCATCGACAAACGCCGCGGTGAGTAGGTCGAGCGATCCGTTGGCTCCGCCCTGCAACTCCAGGTCCCGCTGCCAGACGGTCGGCGTCCCCGCACTGGCGGCGGTGACCGACACCGGCGTCAGCGCCACACCGAGCACGCCCGCGTTCGACGACAGATAGCTCACCGCCACTCCTCGGCCGCGACGCCAGCCGCCGGCGCACCATTGGCGTTCGTACGCTGGATGAGCACACGCAATCGCACCGGCCGTGCAGATGCGCTGGCGTAGGCGAGCATCGTGACCTCGAGCTGCGTGGTCAGCACGCTTGCCCGCGCCGACATCGCCTGGCTCTGTACGGACACCGCGTCCTGCGTACCGCGTCCAACAGTGGTGCGCACAGGGGGCAGTACTTCGTTGACGCTCGCAATGCGTCCACCACGTGAGCGAATCGCCTGGATGCGCGCGACGATCTCGTCGGTCATTCCCGGCAGCACGCGCAGCACGGGTACGGGCGCGGTGTTGAGGTTCACCTGCGCTGCGCCAAGTGTCGTCAGATATGGACTCACAACCGCGTAAATGTCCGGTGTCATTCCTTTCACGTCGAGCAGTTCCTCCAGATTACGGAAACTCTGGTTCGTGGGCAGGCGCAGCAGCTTCGCCTTGAGGTAGTCGTCACGTTCGCCGCCGCGCGCGCGCGCGATCTCGTCCGGATCACGCCAGTCCACGATGGCCTGCGCCAGTTGGTCCGCGAGCACGAAATCGCCGAGCAGGTTCGAGAACAACGTACGAAACTCAGACTCCGAAAGCGCGTTCGCGTTAAGGCGTGTGCCGAGATCCACGGCCCGAATCTCCACGCGCATACTGTCCACCAGCATCGTCCCCGAGAAGGCCGAATCTACACCGAGCCAGGGGTCGGCCGCGCGGGCACTCCCGATGGCCCCCGCCGTCGACGTCGGCCCGGCGCGGAGGGCGGCCTCGAGCTGCGCCTGCGTCATGGCAAATGCGCCCAGTGCGCCCGCGGTGGCGCGCGCACGATCAGAGGCGGCCAGACCGGCCTGGCGACGCTCGCGCCCGATCAGCGAGAACTCCATGGCCACGATCGTGATCCCCACCACGAGCCAGAGCGCGGCGAGCATGGCGACGCCACGACGATTGGTCACGGCGTCACCTCGCCAAAGACGATCGTGAGCGGCAGCGTGAGCAGGCGCGGCAGCGATGCGCCTTCCACTGCCACCATCGCGATTCGCAGGGCGATCGGCTGGCCCGTGGCCGCTTCGGTGCTCGGGATCCACCGCCCCGTCCGCTGGTCGAAGAACTCCACGGTGAGGTCACCGACGGTGCGATCGAGCTCACGCCGCATCAGCGGCGTCTGCGCGCTCGCCTGGTACTCAATGGCCAGCCCCAGTTCAGGCGTATTGTCATCGACATCCACGAAGATCCGAATGCGCACGTTCGCCGCCATCAGCGGATTCGGAGCATTGGTCGTCAACGTCAGCTCGTTCCCGGTCGACGCCGCGGCGGTGACGCCGACGTTGGATGCCGCGCCGGTACGTGATCCCGGTGCCACACTCGCCACCTGTGCTCCACCGCCGCGCCCGCCGAGTGGCACGCCGCCCTGCTGGACCTGCGGCTCACCCTGTACGATCCACTGCCTGAGCGTCTCCCGCAGCGCGGCAGCACGCTCGACCTCGGCCGATGCGTAACGAATCGTCTCCTGGCGGTCGATAATCGTAGCGAAGGCGGCCGCGCCACCGGTCGCCATCATCGCCACGATCGCAATGGCGATGACCAACTCGAGCAGAGTCATGCCGGAGCGGGCGCGGGTCATCCGTCCCCGCCGCGCCCACCACCACCGCCCGCGCCACCGCCCGAGCCCGTCGTGATCACCGGACGACGGTAGACATAGCTGTGCAGCGCGAACTCACCGTTCGGTGCCCACAACACGCGGATCGTGACGTCATACACGCCTGGCTGCGTCGCGACGGGCGTCGCGTCAGTTTGCCAGGAATACTCTTCCAGTGGTTCTGCAAAGGTGCCGGCCTTCACACTATCCGGAAGCGCCCGCAACGCCGTCTCGTTCAGGAACTCGAGCCAGTCGAGCCGGCTCTGCACCAGAGCCGCCGTCTCCACCGCCCGTCTCGCACGTTCGGCAACGCGCATCTCGGCGCCGACCGCCTCGAGCGCCGCTATCGCCACAATCCCGACAATAGCCATCGCCGCGACTGCCTCGAAGAGCGAGACGCCCCAGCGGCCGCGCCTGCCCTGCTCAGCGCGTTTCGGTAGGTCAGCGCGCTTCGGCACGGGCCACTCCGGTCCACGGGTCGACGAGCACCATCGTGTTGCCGCCCGGTCCACGCACGGCGACCGAATCGGAGAATGACGCGCCGCTCGGTTGGAACAGGAACTGCAGACGCTCCAGCTCGGTCACGAATACCGTCGCGCCCCCGAGGTCGATTGTGCCCGCCGCGTAGGGCCCCATGCCCTGCACCCCGGTCGTGTCCACACGGAACATGCCGCTCGTCGGATCGAGCCGGACGGCGACGACCGCACTCCCGCGCACAGCCTCCGCACGCGCGTCACGCAGCAGCGTCAGCAGCGGCTCCGCGTCGCCTGGCGCCTTGGCGACACCGAAATTGCCGATCGCGGGCGCGGCAAGCAGCAGCGTCACCGCCAGCACGGCGAGCACGAGCGCTATTTCCCAGAGCGTGAAACCGCCGCGGGTGGTGTGCCTCAGCGGAACGATCCTGCGTTGATTCCATAGATCGCCTGCAGCAGCGACAGCGCGACGAACGCAACAATCGCGCCGAAAATGACGATCATCACCGGTTCCGCCAGCGCCGCCACGCGCTGCGTGGCGCGTTCGGTGCGTTCCTCGAAGATGTCCGCCGCCTTCACGAGAAAGGTGCGGAGGTCGCCCGCCTCTTCGCCGACACCGATGAGCTGGCCAAGCAGCGGCGAGAACAACGTGCTCTGGCCTACGGCCGTCCGCATCGAAGATCCCTCGCGCACCATCCCGCGCACGCGGGCCACTTCGTCGCGCGCGATCGGGTCGCCGATACTCTCGATCGTGTCGTCGAGGGCAGAAAGCAGCGGAGCCCCGCCAGAGAGCAGCACGCCGAGCAGGCGCGCGAAGCGTGCGGAGATGGCGTATCGGCGCAACGTGCGCACCACCGGCACGGCGAGCAGGAACGACGCCCAGGCGCGCTTGCCGTCGTCGGTGTTCTTGACCCACGCGAACGTGGCGGCGCCAGCAAATGGCAACAGCGCCAACACGGGCCAGCCGCGGCGCAGCACACCGGTGAAGGCGAGGAGCGCGCGCGTGGTCGCAGGCAGCGTCGCGCCGCTCCCATCAAGCAGCATGACGAATCGCGGCAGCACAAAGAAAACCAGCACCGTCACCGCGATGATCCCCGCCGTAGCGAGCAACAGCGGATAGATCGCGGCTGACACGATCCGACTATTGAGCTGCTCCTCGCGTTCAAGCTGCTCGGCGAGCCGCCCGAACGCGGTATCGAGATCGCCGCTGCGTTCGCCAGCACGGACGATTCCGGCGTAGAGCGGATCGAACAATCGCCCGTGTTCGGTGAGCGCGTCGGCGAGCGGCACACCGCGCTCCACTCGCGAACGCACGTCGCGGATGGCCGCCGCCACGTCGCCACTGACAACCCCCGTCGCTGCGTCGAGCGCCTTGGCCAGCGGCATCCCGACCGGCAGCAGCGCCGACATCGCGCGTGTGAACTCGAGCACTTCACGCGTTCGCCCTGGACGCCACCAGCTCGTGCCGGCCGCCGCGTCCGACTCGTCGAGTTGCAGGACCAGCAGGCCCCGCGCCTCGAGTGACTTCGTCAGCGCGCCTGCGCTCTCCGCGCTGCCCTGCCCGCGCTGGCGACGACCGGTGCCGTCGACCGTTTCGTACGCGAAGGTGGGCATGAATGGTTGGGACGACCGCTACTGCCAGCTCACCACGTCGGCGTTCTCACCGTCGCCGCCGAGCGCGCCATCGGCACCGTAGGAAAACAGGTCGAAGCCCGTCGGGTTCACCTGGCCTGGCGAAACAAAGAGGTAGGCTCGGCCCCAAGGATCTAGCGGGACGGCCTTCCGGAGGTACGGACCGCGCCAGTTGGCGGGCGGATCGATCGTCGGGAGCTGCTGCATCGCCTCGAGCCCCTGCTGCGTGGTCGGGTACGCGCCCGTATCGAGACGGTACGCGTCCAACGCGGAGCCCAGCATCTCGATCTGCGTCTTCGCCGTGGTCGCCTTCGCCGCACCGACGTTCTGGAATACGTTCGGCGCGACCAGCGTAGCGAGGATCGCGATCACGACGATCACCACCAGGATTTCGATTAGCGTGAACCCCGCAGCCAACCTGGAGCGACGCCCGCGGTGAATCCTCGGCTCGATGGTCATGGTCTTCCCGACGTTTGAGGACTGGATGGCTTTGACACGCTCGCCGAGAAAGGCGCTACTCCAAACGGGCGGATCATGCCGGCTCCTACAGGGCAGACGCACTTTACTGAGACATGTTAGTGCAGTTTAAACCGGACTGAAGTGCTTGACCTCGGCGGTCGACACATCGGATCGCAGGTAAGCACGAATCCGGTCGGCGACCTGCGTGATCGGCAACTGGATCTGCTGCATGTCGTCCCGCGTGCGAATGGTGACGGTGTCGTTCGCCATCGTATTCTGATCGATCGTGACCCCGAACGGCGTGCCCGCTTCGTCCTGCCGGCGATAGCGACGCCCGATCGCGCCCGCGTCGTCGTAAAAGACCGGGAATTCCTTGCGCAGTTCTGCCGCGAGCTTCTCCGCCTTCTCCGGCATCCCGTCCTTCTTGGTCAGCGGGAAAACGCCCGTCGTGATCGGTGCGAGCGTCGGGTGCAGCCCCATCACCGTGCGCCCTTCCTCCTCGCCAGGCACTGTTTCTTCGCGGTACGCGTTGACCAGGATGGCCAGCGCGACGCGATCGGCGCCGACCGAGGTCTCAATCACGTACGGCAGGTAGCGCTTGTTCGCTGCCTGGTCCACGTACTCGAGCCGTTTACCCGACACCGTCTGGTGCTGCGAGAGGTCGAAGTCGGAGCGGTTGTGCACGCCCTCGATTTCCTGGAAACCCAGCGTTCTACCAAAGTCGAACTCGATATCGAACGCCGCCCGCGCGTAGTGCGCGAGTTCCGTCTCGCCGTGCTGGTGGAACTGGAGCCGGTCGGGCGCGAGGCCGAGCGCATAGTGCCACTCGAGGCGCGCGGCCTTCCCTCGCTCGAACCACTCCATGTCGGATCCGGGCTCGACGAAG
>SXGR01461216.1_pt1 | contig 71617 bp, 62 predicted proteins | sample 3174711 | NCBI WGS metagenome assembly SXGR01 (sample SAMN11356860, study PRJNA531348) | freshwater metagenome | isolation source: freshwater sample F1-60 | place: China: Fuxian Lake, Yuxi | collected 2017-12-25 | reverse complement strand
CGTGGTGCTTGTGATGTTCAGTCCATTGACGGTCTTGTTGGTCAATGCCTCGGTTCCTGCCAGAGTGGCAAGAGTTCCAGAAACTGGCAGCGTGACGTTTGTGGATGCGGTTGACGTCAATGTCGTGCTGAAGGCACCCGCTGTAACAAACGCATTTGCCGTGGTAATGCTTCCGCCAAGGGTGATTGTGTTGCTGCCGTTGTTGACACCAGTGCCTCCATAGGCAGAACCAATGACTGATCCGTTCCATGTGCCAGAACCAATGGTGCCTAACGAGGATGCTCCCACAATATGCAATGCATAATTGTTTGATGCACCCGTCGGCGCATTAAGCACCAATCCATACGCAACAGCAGGGCTGCCTGTTACGGCCATTGCCTTGACGGTTGCGACAGCGTGGCCAGTTCCGGTAAGCGACGAGCCACCTTGTCCGTCACGTTTCAGGATTAACCCGTCTTTGTATGATCCATCAACTGTTGGATCCATGCCTTCAACTGGTACGCTAAAAAGAGACTTGTTTGTTCCAACAAATGTAACCATTTTTTTCTCCAAATTTATTGTTTGTTGATTTTACCTTAATTAACTTATTTCTGTTGCCTCAATCACTGAAAGCCATTTTATCGAAGTGTTTGTTGCCCCAAGAACAGAAATGGATACTGATCCCAGATATGTATTTACATCAGCTGTTACGCTTGCATTATTCAATGCAGTATCAGTCAATTGCTCATAGGTTAATGGACCAACAAAAGTGATGGTGCCTGGACCCAAGGCGCGACGATATATTCCTGAAATTGTCCATGCTCCAGCAGAAATGCCTGATGCGTTTGCCATGATGATCATTTTTACAAACCATGCACTGCCATTGGCAAGGACAGGCATGTTGTTTGATGAGACAGCCAATCCATCCATGGTCATTGTGGCAATTTCATTTGAAGTGGTTGAAACTTGCAGCATGTATGTTGTGAAATCATACGAAGTTGAAGCAGATACAGGAGGAATTGATTGTATTGGATAGGAAGAATATGCGGTGGAGCTTGCGTTGTTGTAAGCGCCCTTGATGGTTGTCACTGCACTCCATGTTATTGCAGTGTTTGCAATTCCTATGACGGAAACAATCAGTGACCCAAATGAAGAATTTTCTATGTCAACATAAACCGCGGCACTTGAAAATTCTGAATCAACAGAAACAGTTGTGGCCATCGGACTGCCAATGAATTGCGTAGAAGCAATAGTGACTCCCCTTTTGAGCACCCCGCTTATTGTCCATCTTCCCCCGCTTGTTCCTGCCTGTGCATTTGCCACGACATCCACAACAAATGCCCACACTTGATTTGAAGAAACCACTACATGGTTTGTTCCGGAAAGGATGCTGGTTACATGCGTTCCTCCTCCTGTTGTTAGATATGTTCTGTTTATCGCGTCATTTGTGGTTGCATAAAGAAGATAGCTTTGATCAGTTTGATTTGCGCGGATGATATTTTGAAGAGACGTTCCATTGATGTTCAATGTTCCAGTGAGATTGATTGCAGAGCCCGTGATATCCATTGTTCCGTCAGAGTTCAAATTGATCGCATTTGAAATGTTTGACAGTCCTGTGTGGGCATGCGTTGCAGGAGTCCACGCACTTGGAGTGCCATGCACGTGATCTGCTCGAGCAAATGCAGTCATTGACGTTCCTGTGCTTGCAATTGCTCCTATGGTAATATTTCCGGGTGTTGCAGATAGCGCAACGATGTTCAATCCATGTGCATGATCTCCCCTTGCAACTGTCAATGATGATCCGGCCGCATTTGATGTTGAAGAAACCAAAAGAATGTCGGTTCCAGTTGCATAAGTTACAGATCCGTTTTGTGTATATGGATCGTGCGTGTGATCTCCATACGCAGCAGTGGTGTGCGTTGTTCCAAGTTGCACGTGTGTGTTGGTGTTTGCAATATGCGTGGAAAGATTTGCGGCTACAGTGCCGATGCTTGCTTGCAAGGAATTTGTTGCGGCAAGAAGATTTGACTCAGTGCTTGTTTGCAACGTGTTGATGCTGCTGTATAATTGTGAACTTGAAGAAATAAGCTGTGCATATGTTGCAACAACTGTGTCGAGTTTTGACAATGAAAGTGATCCGTCCGCAATTGCTGACGGATTGATCGTCAGTGTGGTGCTTCCTGTAAAAAGGGAACTGATATTGCTAGCAAGTTTTGCCAGTGCGATGGACCCGTCCGCAATGCTTGACTGAGAAATGACAATGGTTGTGGATCCGCCACCACCTCCATTGTCGGAACCAAACATGGAATGTACTTTATTTGAAATAAGCGTATCAATGGATGTTCCATTAAGATACAAATTTCCAATAACCGAAACGTTACCTGTTGCATTGATGTTTGGCGCAGTCAAGTTCGCAACTTTTGCGCCTAGCGTGTAGTTTCCCAGTGAATCCAGAATGCTGCTTGCGGCTAGTGTAGGGGGATTGAGACCAAAATTTTCAATCTTGTATGATTGCAATTCAACGCCGTCGCCAGAGATGCGAATCTTGTTTCCTCCGGAATGAGAAAGTAATATCTTGCGATCCACATCCCGATCAATTGACCATGGATTGGTATATGCATCCAAATTTGTAGACGTAAGATTGATCGGAAGATCGGGCGATGATACCGTGGCAATTTTCATGAATGTTCCGTCGGGAAACACCATTTCGTACTCGCCACCAAGAGAGAACGCTTCGTAGACGTTACTTGCGTACCTGTTGATGTTCATTCCCGGAATGGAAAGTTCATTTGGGCCGGGAAAAATAAATCCAATGCATATTGGCAGATTCGGATTGCCTTCCACAAAGGTGATAACAGCGATGGCATCCCGGTTGCCATCAAGCCTTGCCTGCGTGGCTGGTGTCTCGCCAGCCGGAGGAGCTATTGTGGGAAGCCACGTACTTCCTTCTCTTTGTGTTGCAGACATGGATATGACGGGAACGTTGTCCCATGGTCCGTGAGCAAAACGAGAATTCAATCCCACACAGGAAATGGTTCTTCTTGCTTGATCAACAACAGTCACTCTTGCAAAAAAAAGAGATTTATCATTGAGGAATGGATTTTGAACATTGTCTCTTTGTTCTGCAAAAGCAGCACTTCCCCGCATTGATACGGATTGATTTCTGTAATCATCAATGCTCATTATTTGTCACCCGAGTCCTGATGGCCGCTGCCGCCTCCGGGAGTGTAAGTAAATGCATCTGATTGATCGCCAACTGTACTGACTCTTCTTCTGCTATTGGTAAATGTGCTACGAGAGACATTTGTCAGAACTTCGCTTGCGTCTTTTTCCGGAATATGTTCTCCACGTGTTACGCCAATGTTGGTAATGAATTGAGGCGAAGGAAAAAATGAAAAAGAATGCACAACTTGTTCTACGTAATATCGTTCCATTTTTTCTTTTTCGTCAGCAGTTTTATTATAATTAATATAAAGCTCCTGACCAATCCGTATGTGTGGGTTTCCTCTCATGCTCATTTGCCCATTGTAATGTTCGTCGGAATTTGACATTGTTTCCACAAGCCATGTATTGATGTCATCAGTAAGTTCTTTTTTTGCCGTGATAAGACTGCTCTCAAGAGCTCGTACCTTCGTCGAAACAACAGCGGTTGCAGCGGCCGTGACGGCATTCTTTCGAGCTGTTTCGGCAGCCGCGGCCTGCTCAGCAGAAATCGGTCCCATTACTGGTGCTGGTCCAGTTCCGCTTGTAAAAGCCAATGGGGGAAATATGGATGGATCATTTTTTTCTATTAAAGCAAACGAAGCCTTGATGCTTGCTGGAATTGCCGAAGCTTGCACGGTGCCCATTATTTGCTGACCGGGAAGTTTTTGTCCCGCATGATCCATCTGTCCGTAGAGATATTCTGGAGTATCCCATCCATGGTAAATAGATCTCCAACCGGGATTGCTTATAAAATTTGTTACTTTAACCTGATCTTCGGCACCAATCATGTGTCCATTGCCCACATAAATTGCAACGTGTCCGTGTCCTTTATTAACGGCGGCTCTTTTGAAAAAAATAATTGCACCAATTGTTGGTTCGTTGTCCCATACTGTAGTAAAAATTCCGCTTGTCACAATGCCAACATTTCTGGCATTGTCTCCTGCGTTCATTGCCTCTGCATACTGATGCTTTGTTCCATAAGCGTGTTCTACAAATCGTTCACACCACCATGCGTACGAATTTCCCTGAGTAGTATTTCGATATCTTGCTGCCCATTGAATGGCTTGATCGCGAGTTCGCGAACCGCTTGAAGGAAGAACAATATTGGTTCCGTCAACATTATTCATGTACAAAGGTTCTGCGCCACCAGAAACAGGTATCGGAGCTGACGGAGCCACTGGAGCCGCATCAGCAATTTTCTGGCAAGATCCAGTTCCAATTTCTATGCCGTCTGGACCAAATATCCAAATATCAACATTGACTCCAGCGGTTGATGTAGCGGTTTTTTTTATTATTGCTCCTTCTTTATAGATAAAAGTGGTTCCAATATCATTGTTTGCAGCGCCCAATTTTGTGAAATCAGTATCAGCACCAAGCACAATATTGCCGTCTGGATAAGTGACTTCTGATCGTGTTGAAACAATTTTATACATTGCTCCGGGAATCAATGGATCAGGGTCAAGTCTTCCTCGAAATTGCGAAAGAAGATGGCTGGTGCTGGTCGCAACCGTTGTTGCGGGAGAACCAGCTGTCGTTGTTTTCACACGGGCGTTTTCAATTTCCTGTGCTCCTTGAAAAAGCATGAATGGAGCCTTGAAGACAAACGGTTTTAATCCGTGCTTGTCAACTCCCTCCATGTAATAATAAGGATTCTTTTTTTGAGGAATATCCTGCCATTGTTTTTTTCTTGCTGCTTGTTTTTGCGCCACAGTTCCGTTTTTTATTGCTTCTTCGATATCAAAATTTCTCCATGCCTCATTTATTTTTTCAATGTCATCGACTGTCGCGCTATCAGCAGGGGCTGATGTCAGGAAACTTTCTGCACCTCCCGTTGGGCCTCCTGATGTTGAATAACTCAGCCATAGTGTATAAAAATACGTAAACACATCGTTATCTGATCTTCTTACTTTTTTTGAAATTATTTCATTTGCAGAAATAATCACTTGCTCCGGAGACTTGAGTCCAAAAGTGCTTACATAATCAGGATCAAACCATTGTTTCTTGTCCGAATCTCGAACAGGAAATTGCCCTTTTCTGACGCTTTGTGAAGCACTGATTCGAAACGGAGTCCATCGCATGCGCACAGCAGAAAAGTCGTTTCTGTCTTCTACGAATATTTCTATTATTGGCTTTGGAGCGTACCCAGTAAGATAGGCCCAAATATTTCCTCTAAATGTCGGCATGGAGTTTGTGACATTTATTCCCAGAAGATCTTTTCCTGAAGAAATATTGGGCAAATTTTTGTCTACAACAAAATTCAAATTGCTTACCACAGATAATCCGAGCAATTCATCGCCAAATACATTTTGCACAACATAGGTAAACCATTCTCCAAGACCTTGAATGGTTGCCGCAGTGGGCACATTGGGAAGTGTTTTTCCAAGATCTCTGCGAATAAGTTCATTTCTTTTCACTGTGTTTGGAGAAAATTGTTCATTTACAGGATTGATAAAACTTTTTGCAAAAAATGCCTTTGTCAAATCAAATCCAATAATTAAAATGGATTTCTGGGGTACGCCAACGGAATCATTGGACACCGACTCTGTTATTTCAACAGCAGAGACAAGTCCTCTTGTAAGAATGGGAATGGTGTCATTTTTTCCCTCTCTGCCAACTCGAATTTCGCAGTAATCATTAATATTTATATTTTTTAAATCAACAGAACGTTTTCCCGAAATCACTGGACGTAATTGCAATTGCCATTGACCAAGAGGATTGGCAAAGGATTTTGATACATTTCCGAACAACACAAATTCGGTGATATCATAATCACCAATCAGAATTTGAGCGCGTAATGATTCAACAGGAGTATCCATGAAAAAATCCTTTTATGTTGCTGTTTGCCACGATCCGTCCATGGGAATTTTGATAAATTGATCTTGCTGACCAAATCCCACGGAAACCCTTCCGACTTCTGCGCCAGATGGCGAAAGAAATTGAACCGTTACTTTTTGTTCTGATGTAGAACTTGAAGACAAAGAAGGCGTTTGTTGCGTGGACGAATTTGAGGATTGCTGAGTAAAAGATTCCGAAGACTGTTGACTCGATGGTGTTGCGACAGGAGGCCTCATTGAACTTTGCGCAGAAGCAAGATTGGCAATAAGCTGCTGAGTATTTGCTCCGGACAACACAGATCCTGAAGATTGAGGAATAATCATTTCGGGTTGTCTTTCGCCAACAATCATTGGCTGACCTTTCATGAATATTCCACCATTTGCACGTTCAGTAACTGGTTGAGGGGCGGCAGCGGCCTGTGCTTCTTCTCCGGCAATTTTTTGAAGCATCAACTCTTCTTGGCCAATTCTGTTTGCAACGCCTTTTTGCACGTCAGCGCTACTACTTCTGAACCAAGAGCTCACTGTATTTTTTTTGTATTCAGAAATTTTGGAAATAATTTGAGAATCAGACATGTTTGATATGTCTTGTCCGGCTAAAGCACCAGTCATGACATCAATCACACCGCCACCTCCGTATTGAACAGAAGTGCTCATGATCATTTCTTGAACAGCTCGTCCGCGTGATCCAAGATCTAATCCTGCTTTTTTCAAATTGGCAACTGCTGGTTTGTAATAACCATTTGCAGCATATTCAGATTGAGCTTTTACAAATTCGGGATTTTGCGCCATGATTTCCCATTGTTTGTCAAACTGAGGAGTTCCTACGGTAAGATTCGCAAATTGATCTTGAAATCCTGATTTTTGCAAAAAAGTGTTGACAGAACCCTGACTGCTGGATAATTGAAACGCTCCGTAACTTTTTCCTCCCAAGTCTCCTTTTCCCGAAGATATTGCAGCTGGATTTGCTCCAGATTCAAAAAATGCGGCAACTTTTCCAAAAAAATTATTTCCATTTACCACTGGCATTGCAATATTTGACGACGCTGTCGTCGCCGTAGAAGTGGAAAGATTTGCGTCGCTGGACGAACCGACAAATCTTGTTGTCCCTTTTTCCACAGACTCACCCATGATCAATTTCAGCATTGCTTCAAGAGGGCTAGACATGTCATAGCGAAAGGAATTATTCGAGAGTGCCGGAGATTTTGGAAACATGGTAGACACAAACATTTCCGGCCCAGAACCTTCACCAACTGTATACACAGTATTCTTTTTGACGAGTCCGCCAAAGGATCGTTTCCGCATCAAAGAGGCCGCTTCGTTATTGGAAATAATTTCTCCATCTTGCTTGGGAATGAAAAGCTCTGGTCCTCGCTCTCCAACAACGGTGGCGTTGGTCAAACCTGCACTGATGTTTGCTCCAATTGCTGCTCCGGGCGAACCCATCATGCTAGCCATCATGTTTGACATTGCGGTTGTAAACGACTCAAATCTTGAAGCAAGATTTTCTGTTGCTTCAGCAAGACGAGTTGTCGCGACAGCACCTTCTTCAAGCTTGTTCTTTCCTATTTTTGAAGTATTCACGCCTCCGGCTTCTTCAGTTGCCCCTCCAAACATTGCTCTATAAGCACGACCGGCAATTGTTCTTGAAAAATATCCTGTGTCTTGTTTTATTTCGTCTCCAGTGGCCATTTCGCCAGTTTTGGTGCTAACTAAATATTCTTTTCCTTTATTCGCTGGATCTTCTCCCATTCCTCCTTTTTTAAATTTGCTGCTAACAAGTCGAACAACTTCTTCTTTTTTTGCGGCAACAATAGCTTCTTCTGCGCCAGCAGCGCCCTCCGTTGTTCCGGCAGCCGCAAGCGCAGCCGCTCTTGCTTTTCCGCCTTTATCAAAATCTTTCATTCTTGCGTCAACAACGGTTCTTTGAGCATCACTAAAATACGAAGCACTCATGTATTTTTGAAGTTGACCAGATTCGTATTGTCCGGTTTCTTTATTGATTCCTCCCGAAAATTGTTGCTCAGTGAAAGATCCGGAAAATGTTTTCAAAACGTCTTGATTAAGTATTTTTTTGTTTTGTTCAGTGTATCCCCCTTGCTTACCTTCGCTTAGTGTTGCTTCTCCCGGCCCAATCAGTAGTGGCAGCGGGTTGAGCCATTTTCTAAGAGCTGATGTTTCTCCCACCTTACCAGTTTCTATAGTTCTTTCAACATTGTATTTTGCTATCTTTACTGGACCAACACCTACATCGTCAAATCCTCTGTCCTTAAAAGCTTGCTCAGCACTAAGACGTATTTGCGTTTCTGTCATTTTGGTTGCTTTTCCAGATGCAACTTCTGATTCATTTTTATCTTTAAGTTCTTGTCGCAAATGGGCTTTTGCCACTTCCCTATCTGCGGCAAAGGTGCGGCCAAAATTTGCGTCAAACGCATTGTTTTCCGACATTTTTGTTACAGAAAAAGCCGCAGTCGTTGTAGATGAAAATTTCTCTGCGGTTGCAGCATTTTTTTCTGCAGCTTCTCGGTGTTCATCTTGTTTGATAATTGATTGTATTTGCTTGTTTGATAAATTTATCCCTTGTTGTCGAAGATCCTGAGACATGATCGAAGATGATTCTATAAGGCTTTGCTTTCTGTCTGCTTCACTTACTCCCGGTCCATCTCTGTATCCATACGCTTTAAGTCCTCCCTTGAGGGCTTCAGATTTTAATCTTAAATCATTACTCTGAAATGCTTCTGCAATATTGAATACACCCTTGTCCATCTCTGTTGCATTAGCCAATTGCTCTCGTCTTGTTACTAATTGTTGTTGGAATCGTTGAGCATCTGCTTCGTGTCCAGCCTTAACTCCCGAGTTGGTAGAACTTGCTGCTAAAGCAGTAGATTTTTTGTAAAGTTTTTCTGTTTCAGTTATTTCTGTTCGCAATTTATTTTGATACACTGGCATTGCATTTTGTGCGCCAGCAATAAGAATTCCGGGAGCATTTTGTGCAGTTATGGCTCCAAATCCTTCATCCATGGCACGAACAGCATTTTGTCCAAAGTTATACTGAACGGCTCCACCAGTAGTTTGTGCGTATCTGGAGTTCATGGCTTGCTGAATTGAAATTTGATTCACGTCGGCAGTGGTTCCTCGCGCAGCTTGTTGTTGAACCATGACGGCAATATTTTGCAAATTGTCTCCAGTCCGTTGTCCAAAATTTCCAAACGCGCCTGAAACAGCAGCGGTTCTTTCAAATGATTGAGAACTTGTTCCGTATTCTTTTCCGCTACCGACCGCTCCAGCTTGTCCCATGATGTCTTTGATCTGGTTGTACATCTGTCGGTTAATGCCTTGTGTAACCGCAAACACTAAAGAGTCTTGAGAACTTTGTGTGGAGGTTTTTATTGAGGTCGGCGCACCGGAATCACTGCTATATTTCTGAGCAGTCTTGAATGCCTGAACGTTTTCGCTCATGCTGACGCCAATTCCCCTGGTTACTCCAGTAACCGCATCGCGAAAATCGCGCAGGGAACTATTTATATCTTTTACTTGTCGGCTAAATTGTCCAATGTCGTAGTCTCTATATTTGCCTTGTTGCTGAGAATCACCAACATTCTGTACCATCTGACCGGCGGTGGTGCCAGCTGCAGTGGCGATAGCACCACCTGTAATTTTTCCTGCGCCCAACAAGGCTCTAATTGCTACATCCGTAAGACCCATTGTTATCCGCCTGTTGCTTTTTTGTCTTCGGAATTATATCTTTTTTGAATACTGATTCTTTTGCTTGTCGAAGATTCAGGTGGTTTGGGCACATTGGTTTTCCTCAGATTCTGCTGAAGATCTTTCATTTTTTGACGAATGTACTCTCTTTTGAATAAAAAATCATTATTATCCATCCGATTTGTCAATAACCTCCCATGTTCCCGCTTCACCTTTTTCATCGGCTTCAACCCATTTCCAGAAATCCTCATCTGACATGCCAACTTCTTGAGTTTCAGTTTTTATCATGCCGCTTGGCGATTTGACAATTTCATCTTTTAGGTGCGCAGGAACATCCGGATTGGTGTGTTTTGGTGTGTCTATGAAATCATCTTTTTTCTTGGGTTTTTTATTGTCAAATTTTTCAAAAAATTCTTCAGCATTTTCTTCGTCTTCATCATCGTCTTTTTTGCCGGTAAGTTTTTCGTTATCAATAGTGTCTTCATCAGTATAGCCAAATCCATTCGGCGAAGGAAGTGCTCCGCCAAACTGCTTGAGCAGAGGAAATGGAGGCATGAGAAATCCGGGAGACATGTCTCCCCATTTACGTAAACCAAAATTTATTTCGGCGTGATATTGCCTTCTATAAAAATCAACGTACGCAATATCTTCGTCTATATGAAGATATTTGTCGTCAGAAAGTTGTATGTTGTATTGTTGACGATACCATTCAAGTACGTCATTTTCAAAAACACCGGAAATTGCGACGCTACGTCGCCAGTCGTCAAGCTTCTGCTCTAGAGACACGAAACGAGTTTCGCCAATTCTCCCACTCGCTGTAATAATGCAGCAGGTCATCAAATTCATAGATATTTTCAATGAACTTGTCAATATTTCCATTGCAATTTGCAGGAAGATAACCGGGAGATTGTGTGACAAATTGCAGCATGATTGACATCCATGTCATTTCGTACGTGCGTTGATCGACGCTCAATCCTTGCAACGCAACGGCAACGGCCTTGCCAGCCAGACGCTGCAGGTTCATGTGTCCTCTGACCACGCCGATAGTACCTGCTGCTCCCGGAATCTCAAACGGCCGAGTTGGATCAAATGATCGATTATCTTTGCCAAACGTTTTTACTGCCGGTACTTCAAGGGCTTTTGCCACTACTGATCCAATAGTGTTGGAGTCAATTGGTAGCTTCTTTTCTTCGTCTGCCATAATTCATCCTTTTTTGTGAAACATAAACAGACTATAACACAAAAACGGAGCCAAAACTCCGTTTTTGAAAATATATGAAATTGTAAAAAATAAATCTTACAGAGGACCGGTTTTTATTTTGCTACCCAAACCATCCAGATATTTGCTTTGGAGAGAAGAGGCTTTCATGTTTTTGTTTTGCGCGTAAAAAGTGACATTATGCACAAGCGTTCTGTTTGCGTCTACAGAAACGTCTCCTCCGGCAAAAAAACAATTTTCGTACCAAAGAAGCGGCTTAAGTTTATGGTTGTTTGCGTCATCCTTGGTTGTAAATTCGGCATCCATTACGCAAATATCAAAAACTTTTGTGTGAAGAACGGTAAAAATATTCCTGTCTAGAGTGGCAGAAGATCCGTAGTTTGGATACGAAGTTGAAGTTCCTGCAACGGGTGGCAGAAACTCGGCCCATGCGGTTGGGTCGCCCATGGTTTTTGGTGTAGCTGGAACAATTCCCGCTCCTAATGCCTGTCCGGAAGGTCCATCAAAATGACCAAATGACCCAGCAGTTGCAGGCTCAAGACCCATTGATGATAATGAATTATTTCTTATTACCAATGTGCTGATCTGAATTTCATGACGTGCATGCATTGGAACATACTCGATGGTTTGAAGCTGACCAATGATATGTACGGGCTCAAGTCCGTAATCATCGCGAAATCTTGCCGATTGTGCAAACGCCAGAGGAATGTCGTCAAGCATGATAATGACTTTTCCTCCAGTCTTAACTCCTGTTTTCCATGACTTACTTGTACTCATTGCTATCTCCTTTTACAGTATGTGAGCGGTAACCAGTATGTAATTTGCCGGATATGCAGGACTTATTGAGAAGTCAACAAGAACCGCATCACCATACGTTCGCACAGTAACATCTTTCCACGCATCGTTGGCTGAATTTGAAACAATAAGACCAGATTGCTCGGCTGCTGTCAAAACTTTTTCGGTAATAGTTTTAATTTTTGACTCAAGTCCTCCAGAAAGTTTCTCGCCAATCAGAGTGGAAAGAGCGTCTCGCACATTAATCAACACTTGATCTGCCGCTCTCATAGTGCTGATTTCTCGACGAACAAATTTTGTGTCTCCAGACCACGTTGTCAATGATTGAGTGACCACATATCCTCGTGCCGAATCAAGCTTAAGGGCAAAAACGCCATTCGAGACAAGATCATCAAGTTCATTTGGCTTGGCAGCCTTTTCAAGTCCTCGCACAGGAATCGGTTTATTGGTTAAAGGTTGCGCCACATCTGGCTGAGCTGCAAGAATTCCGCCAACGGTTGCCGCAAGATAGAACGGAGCAAAGGTGACAAGATCACCATTGTCGTCGTAGTCCTTGATTCCCGGCCATACGACAACAGCGCGTTTGTCGTTAAAGCTGGCGGCAAGATTCTTGACCGCACTGACGCTTTGACCCGTAGGGCCACCATAGACTCCAAATCGTTCCCGCCTTCCTGTTACGCCAGACATTTGCAGGCAATGACCATGAACAGCCGACTGAATCGTGGTGCTACTTGTCATGGGAATGATAATTCGAACATCCTCAAGAATCTCAAGCGCCGAGATCGCCGTGCTCCAGTTGTCAGCAGTGACTCCAGATGTCCACCCGGTGGCCGCGTAGGCCGCACCAGCTAGTTGTGGAAGCGAACCTGTTGCAACAAATTGCGTTCCAATGTCGTTGTTTGCCGCTCCTACTTGCGTAAAATCGCAATATCCTCCGTCGTTGGAAGAGATCGAAAGCGCTCCAACTGCAACGGAATCAGCTAGCAGCGCTGCTCTTCTTGCGGCTGTTCCTAGTGGAACCGTGTAGGAAACTGATCCAGATGCACTGGCAGTAACAGTGAATGTTCCGGTGAGCGCAGTCGTTCCAAACCCATTGACCGTAATGCTTGTTCCAACAGGAAACCTGCCGACTATTGCTTGGGGATGAGCGAGGGTGACTGTTCCAGAGTCTCCAGACCCTGCTAGCCATGGAGTACCTGATGCGGCGTACGTGATGGTGTAAGCTGCTGCAGTAAGAGCAGGATCAGGGGCAACGTCAACAACAATTGATGTTCCACTACTCTGAGAGGAAATGACTCCCGAGTATGTTCCTGAAGTCAAAATTCCTCCCACCATCGCGGCAAGAAACGCAGTGTTGGTTCCCGTAATTGTGGTTCCACTGCTTGTAACAGTTCCCGTGGAATATGTAACAAGCGCAGAAGGAGTGACAATGGCATTTGAAATTCCAAGATCGGCAATCTTGTACACATTTCCAATGGAAAGCGCATTTGATGCAGTTCTGGTTGTAGACCATGTGCTTGGTGATCCATCTACCGCTCCGCTGAAATTATATGTTCCGTTGGCAACACCGGAAGCGATTGTAGAAGTCAATGTGGCAACAATGAATGATCCGAAAATCGGTCCATTAAGCGCATCGACAATTGCACGAATATTTGACGTAAAATAAAAATTGGATGATGAACTCGTAGCAATCATTGAGGCAGTTGGAACAGCAGTAGTAGGAAACTCATCAAGGTTCAATGAACTAACCGAACTGTCTGTTACGGACGCGGAAAGCGACGCTTTGAATCCTTGTCCCGTGACGGCGTTAAAACTCTGGTTTATTCTTGCAATTAATTTATCAAACGTATTATATGTTGACAATGGGACACTTAGATTAACAGTGGATACGGAACTGAGAATCGATGTCAGCGTTAGCGTACCGGAAACCAGAGCGGCAGTCGCAGTCGTGCCAGCTGTACTATTTGATGATCCGGTAAAGTATTCAAGCTTGATAGGCTGACCGTAAACATTATCCACCACATAGGTTCGTTGATCTCCAACAGTCAATGTGATTTTCTTCTTTGGAACACTGGAAGTTGAAGAACTGCCGGTTCCAATCGCAAGACTCCAAAGATTGGCGGAAACACCCCACTCCTGTGTTGTCACAGAAATTGCTGACCCAATGGCTACGGACGCTGCAGTGGAATATCCCACTCGGACACCATAGACTCGTGAAGCTCCAGCACTCATAGCCCGCGTAATTCCTGCGACAAGGTTATTTGTGCCAGAGTTTCTTCCGTAATATGCTCTTACGGTAGCGGCATCGGTAAACAAAATCGGAACTCCAGCCTCTCCTCTTTCGGCCTGCCCCAGAACGGCAATGGCATTAGCCTGACCAATTCCGGCAGAACTGGCGTTTGAATCATCAATGTATGATGCGACACCTGGCGCAACAAGTACTGCTCCACGAAATGCTACGGACATGCTATCCTCCTAAATGCAAAAAATTTCTGATAGTGTATTTTCTCAGTTACGCGGGAGAGTATTTCCAGCTTATAAAATGCTGCTGCCAAACGGAAGGCTTACAGTAGGAAAGAGAAAGATTTTTGGCATAAGAAAGAAATCCATGTTTTTCGTGACCCGACAACACGGGCAAAACTGACGAAAGCCATACTTGAGCGTCGCAAATGAGTTCTTCTTCTTCGGGAACCTCAAGGGATTCTATCTCGGCAACAGTTTCTGGTTCTGCAGTGACTTGTTCTTCTGTGTCTTGACTCACCACCGTGTTCTTTCTTGCCATTTCAGTACTCCATTTATGGTAATATGTTGACGTTGCCAATATCGATGCTTGAAACAAATCCGGATTTTCCGTAAAGGGTTCCTGACCATTGCTGCAGGAATGCACAACTGACACTGAGCGTTCGCCCAAATGTCATGGTCGGTGCCATGCTCTGATCGGGTCGAATATCGGTTCCACTATATCTCAATTCAGTAATGCCGTAATACTCAAATGAACGAAGATTGTCGTTCTCAAGAGTGGGAGATTCTCCTTCGGAAAGTGCACGTTGAATCAATAAATACATGGTTGTGATCATGTCGGGATTTGGTGCCAAAATAAAAAAATTATAAGTTCCGTGCTTCATTCTTCCATACGACTGAGAATAAAACTCTGGATTTCCAGATTCATCATACCCGTAATTCTCGCCCGTGTAATTGTTGATGAATTGTCCTCCAGGATGATCCTGCTCATTGTCAAGTGTCATTGCAACAACTGGAGGACTTTGCGTAAGCATCGACCAGCCTTTTCCGATTGACCACTGAAAACGTTCGTCAGTCAGCCACTGCTTGGTGATCTTGAGGCTTTTGTCGTCAAGAAAATACAGAATTTCATCAACCTTGTCAATCTTCTGTCCAGTTCGGATTTCTTCATAAAATGATTTTACTCGTTCAAAGAACACATATTCAGGAAGACTCATGTCAACTTTTCACAGCACCGATGGTGACCTCGTCAACTGTTGCCGAGTTTGCACTGACGATTCTGAAAAAACGAAATGGAAAGAGACTTGACACAAGCGTTCCTGTGGTTGCGGCAGTGCCGATGCTTTTCCACACAATGCCGTCAAGACTTCCTTCGAGAGAAGATGTTGTCGGTCCAACAATGTGAAAACTGTTTCTGCCTGGAAGTTCAAACACGCTGCTGGCTAGCGTTGTTGAAGCCGTTGCCTTGAAGATAATTGGAATTTGCGAAAGAAAAAAAATCCGTGAGGCTTCATTCACATCATCAACGACAAACCAGTTTGAGTTATATCCGGAAAGTTTCTTGATTCCCGTTTCGGTGTACGCCATTACGATTCCTCAATTCTGTACCCATGATCGGCAACCAATATTGCTGCAACTTCTGAAGATACTAATGCGTGTCCACTGCTGTCTACCTTGAAGTATTTTGTTGACCCATTTTCAAAAGAAACATACATTAAATGTTCGATGGGATCGTTAACAGCAAATACTTTCACAAATTGTGATTCATCTTCTGTATTTGCACGAAAAACAGATGGTTTGACAATAATTTTTTCCTCTGCCGCTTTGAACGCCTCTGTCGGATCAGCTCCCTCATCAATGGCTTTGATTGCTTCCTTGGCAACCTCCGCCTGTTGAATGGCGCTTTGTCGCAATTTTTCCGCAGCTTGTTCAGCCATCATTTGTGCATTTGGTCTTGCCATCATAAAATCTCCTTTATATATATAGAAAAAGCCGCCGAGCCGTGGGAGGTTCCCAATACTCGGCGGCTCCTTCAGAAAGTGTATCAGATATTAGTTCAGCTTGCCAACGTTCTTGAAGATGAACTGACGCTCCGGAGCCTTGAGTACCAGTGTATGGTACAGAAGGAGGAGGTACTCAAACGTTGTGCTGACAGGAGCAAGAGGCATCTTGAGCAGTGGACTCATTTGCGCAATGCAGATGTCGGCTGAATTACGACAGATCAACGGAGCAATGTTCGTTGACGGCATGAAGTTGTTGTACAGCTCCGATGTGCCATTGCGGTCAACAAACGTCACATAAGCTTCTGACGGAGCATTTTGAAAAACGCCCTTGGGTCCATACGTGCCGTCGGCAACATCTGCCTGCGCTGAATTGGGCCCTGCTGGATCAGCAACATATCCGACAAACTTCCAAACTGAATTACCCTGTGCGTCCACAGCGCTTGTGTATGGCTGAGAAGTACTGTTTGTTGCTCCAACAGCGTCGACAGGCTTCTCTGCTCGATAAATTCTGTAGGCTCGGGCAGCTGCCAGTCCAGATCCGGTAATGCGAGGAATGCGAAGGCGAACTTCCTGCGCAGAAGTTGGCTTCACGGAAGCTTCAGCGCCAAGAGAAAACAAAGCAGTTGTTGATTCTCCAGCATCATTTACCGATGAAACGCGATAGAAATACGCCTTGGTGCCGTCAAAATTTGACTTTGCAGTAGTATTCGCACAAGCAGTTACTGCGGTAAGTTGACTAGCGGCACCCCAAACGCCAGTTGATGGTGCTCCAGAGAGGGTACTTGACGGAACTGTCGGAGCATTAGGATCGCTAACGCTGAGCATATCGCCACCTTCGACCGGCTCAGTGAAAATGCTCCACTCGAACGGAATGACTCCAAACGATGTTGCTTGTCCGACAATCGACAGACCGGCAAGCAAGTTGTTCCGAGCCGATGTCGTAAGATCGGAACGATCAACCGTAGTACCGGGGCCAGAGATCGCAGAACCCGACACGGTTGTCGAGTAACGCAACTTGCCAAAGTCCTCAATGTTCTGTGGAGACATGAACAGTGTTACGTCGGAAAACGACAACAGCTTGCCTTCGCTCACCAGACGGGAAGCAATATTGGCGAGTGTATCCATGGTCAACGGCTTTCCGGCAAGGTCGATGACGTTCTTGCTGCGCTGATTGGTAAGCAGCTTCATCAGTCCGTCGTAATTCGAGTCCGTTCCGGTGCTATCTACAATGTCCTCGTCGCCATATATGACCTGACGCTCGATACGCTGCATGAAATCCATGGTTCTTCCCAGCTGGTCTTCTGCAACCGGGTCGACAGACATGCCTCCGAGAATGTTTGTGAGTACGGCAGGATGCGTAACGCCACCCTTGGTTCCCAAGAACTTGACGTACGTCCCGTTACGGCTCCACTGGCCCTTTCCGCCGGTCGGCAATCCGCCTTCGGTGAATCCAAAGAAACCACGGGTCGAACCGTATGACTCACGACGGTTCCACTGATAGAACGGCTGCTTTGAAGGCTCCTTGTGAAGAAACCGGAAGATCTTGAGATGCTCGGCCGTAGCAAGAACCGAAGTCATGGTGTTGTCAAGATTCTCAAGGCGAAGCGCGGATGTCTCACCGGCCGCATAGGTGGTGCCGGGAACAATCGGTCCATTGCCATGGATAGTGTAATTTGCCGTCGTTCCACCAGACCATGCCGAGTTCGCGTACGATCCTCCCACATTGTACGAACCTGACGTGGGCGTTGTGCCAGTATTCAGTGCCTTGCGAATCTCGTCAACAATCTCGTCTCCACCGAACTGCTGCCGAGACCAGTCGCGAACGATCATGTCGAAGCTCTTGTAGATTGGCTCCGGCTTGTGATACCCCGAGGGGAAATCTGTTAAAAGTGACATTGGCCTTTTCTCCTTCTACTTTCTTTTGAATTACTCTTGGGTCTTGGCAATGATGCGTTCCTGCAACTTCGGAGGAAGTTGACGGAACACGCCGACTGGTCCGGTTGTCGGACTATCAGTTTCAGTTAGCCAGCGCAACGCCTCCTTTGGTGAGTACTCCCCGTCAAGAACAGCCTGTTGGATTGCCGTTCCGACAAGTGACTTGGTCAAACGCATTTCTACATTGCCGCCATTAACGAACGCCTGTCCGGTAACTTCATCGACGGGTGCGTTTGCCTTGCGAAGATTGTTTCCTTCGATCAGCACCTTGCCATTCATGACCACTCCGGGATTCGGCGCAGTAAATGACTTGCTGATGGTCTGTCTGTTATTCGCCAATGTTGCCGTTGACTTGACCATTCGCTCCAAACCAAGGGCCAAAGCCGCCTGACTCTTCACGACTGTTCCGACAGCGTCGGCTAACATTGCTGATGATTGATACTGCTCATTGCGAACTGACTCGACCTGTGAAGAAATATCGGAAAGAAAACGTCCGAATACGTTGACCATTTGCGCAAGTTCCTTGCTGGCTTCCACCACTTCAGCAACTCTCGCTCCATCTGGACCATCCACCAAAGCCTTGTGAATATCTCCAAGCTTCACGGCACGACTCTTCTTCAGAGAAGGGGCTCTGCGAAGAGACTTCTTGTGACGCTGCATTTCGCGAAGTCGCTCCATGCGGCTCTCATCGTCTTCCTCATCCTCTTCATCGTCGTCTTCATCGTCATCGTCATCGTCGTATCTGTCTTCTTCTTCCTCCTCCTCGTCATCATCGTCATCATCGTAATCATCATCATCGTCGTATTCATCGTCATCGTCTTCATCGTCGTCGTCATCGTTCCACGCCTTGCCCATTGCAGGAGCACCGCCGGGAGCACCGCCGGGAGCACCGCCGGGAGCGCCACCGGGAGCGCCACCGGGAGCGCCGCCGCGTTCCATCTGCTGCTTGATCTGCATGAGCTGCTGAAGCTGCTGCTGCAACTGATGAATGGCGTTATCTACTTGCTCGGGCGTCGGAGCGCCTTGACCACCCGGCTGACCGCCGGGTTCTCCACCCGGCTGACCACCGGGTTCTCCACCCGGCTGACCATCAGCAGAGTCGTCACCGGCATATTGCCGACCACGAGCCATGGACTGACCTTCTTCGGCCATTTCTGGATCTTCACCCATGGCCTTGCCAAACTTTGGCATCGCCATGTTCTGCTGATTACGTGACTTCTTGCCCTTCTTCTTGGTTGATGAACCCCGGACATTCTGGGGGGACGCATACACGCCTCCAAAGTGATCAAGGTTCATGTCTCCGTCCGCGCTTCCTGCGCCCGGAATGGACGGATACTTTCCAAAAGGAAGAGACACATCCTTTGCGTCTCGAATTCCATCACTTGCCCTTCCTTTCGCGAGATCAATCAGTCCACCAACCGCCTTGTCGAGCACTTGCAGTGCATCAGGCATGTTGTACTGATTGATCTCCTGATTCAGGCGCTGTCTCGCCAGCGCCATTTCGCTCTGTGTCCCAGCCATTTCTTCCTCCTTAATAGGATCTGTTTGACTTGAATAATTTTATTTGAGAAGAAAGTATTTCTGCTGCCTCCAAGGGTTCTACTTCACAGCAATACACCAAATGTTCTAATGCTCCGTGATATCCTTTCCGAAATGAATTTCCAATACGACAATCCATTCCTTCAGCGCAATCGCTGTCAAGAAATTCAGACATTGACTTGTTAAGACGGCCTCGCTTATGACGATGCTTCAAGTGGCTTCCATGATTTTGCGGAATGTTTTCCAACAACATGGGGCCCACGTCTCCAAGCGAAATGTTCTTTTCCATGTCAGTCACGAAATACAGTGATTTCATCATCTGGTCAAAACTCTTGAAAATGAAATGCGGAACGTTGTCATCAGTGGTGTCCAGAAGCACGGACTCCTCCACGGAGAATCCCTGACTCTTGGCCATGACGCATCTGGCAACAGCCTGTGCGTTCACCGGCTCGTGCGTTGCGGCCATGTGCCGAACAATGGTCTCCATGAGAATGTGCCCTTGTCGCATGCGAACGCCACCCTCGACAGAGAATCCCAAGGATCGATCTTCGCCGTATCCCTTGGAATCCTCAAGCGCCTTCGAAAGCGTCCATACGGCTTCTGCCCGAGGCATGTTCTCAAAAAGTAATGCCCGGAAAAATGTTGCAGGAAGTTCGTTTGGAGTATTCGGACCGCCGGGAAGCTTGATTACTTCCAACGGCTTGCCTATCTGATCTTCCGGCGCATGACTGTGATTCCAGTTCAAGTATCCCTTTTCAAGCAAGTATGAGCAATCCATCTTGTCTTGAACGACAATCTCTCCCTGTTGATCCTTGTCTTCTGTGCTGGCAATGCCTTCAATGATTCTTCCTGATTTAATTTCGCCTAAATTATTGGTATATTGTCCAATGAAAGATTTGCTGTACGAAAGCGGAACCTGAAAGGTTGCCTGAGCACCCTCTGCAAGTGATTTCCGGTGTTTCTTGAGCAATTCAATTTGATTCATTATTTACATTCCTGATAAAATGAAATAGGCCAACCAAAAAGCATCGTTGAAAAATGCTTCAAAGTTGGCCCTCGCGCTCGTAAGAGCATGACCCGTATTGATCTATATCATACCAGTCGGATTTGTAAATAGCAAATATGGCTTATGTTTCTGATGAATTTTGAGAAGCCAAATGTTCGCGTATCTTTTGAACGTGTTTCTCGGCTTCTTCGCGAGTGAGATTCATCGCGTCTTGCTCGGAAATTCCGGAAAACATGCTGATGCGTTGAGCGATGTCCTCCTTGATGCGCCACACGGGAGAAGCCGCGACTGGAAGTGCCACGCGATATTCCGCGTCCTGTGTGCCCGAACGATCTCGGGTAACGCTTGCGCGTTCCACGAATACTTCCTCTCGAATGCTTTCCTCAAGACCATCGCCTCGTCCAAGAGCATCCATCCATGCGCGTTTCTTGGCCCTCGATTCTGCAATGTGAATGTAGAATGAAGGATTTGAAACCCCATGAATGACATTTGCGCCATTCTTGCGAGGATAGGCTGCTCCAAGTCCGCTATAGTGACGATTTGAATCGTTTTCCCGAAGAGAGGGCATGATGACTTCCGCGCGAATGACGCACAAGTATTCATTCTGCGCAGTTGGGGACACCTCGACGAAGGTGTGCGTAGAAATCATTCCCGCGTTTCGAACTTCCTTGAGCACCTGATCATAGGAAGGGCCGGAGTCTCGGCCGCCAGCGGCGGGACGGGAAGGGTAGGTGCGATTGGTCATCATTTCTCCTTTTTTGGCCATTGCGCCATCGACACTATAGCATAAATCAGCCCCAGTTGCTAGTTGGCCAAGGAAGATGAATTTTGCGCAACAGGACGCGCAATCCAAGATCCCGCCCTTTTTCCCAGCGAGGAGCCGGAGGATTCCAGCAAATGAATTCGAATTTCGGTTCGTAGACCATGGCATAGGCGGTGTCGTACGCGGGACCAGCTCCGTCTATCCATGTGACAATTTTTCCGTCTGGTCCGGTCATTGTGTAATCAGTGCCCTGTGCCCATGTACGCTCTTCTCCCGTTATTGGATTTACTTGAGAGACACGGATGATGTTTCCCACTGGGCGATAGATGATCTTGTCCTTTTTGCCGCGCACAAGCAATTCTCCGGGATAGGGAAACCCTCGGCTCCATGTTGGAACAACCTTGTCGTAATCCTTGAACCGTCTGCTGTTCGGAAGCGGAGAGCACGACATGTCCTCAGGCAATGCGGTTCCGGTTTGTAACCACTGACGCCCTGAGCGATCAGAATCAAGACCGAGAATCAATGCCACAATGGTTTTTGGATTGATCCAGAACACTCCCAATCCATTGCAACGAAGGCAGGTGGACACGGCATCTTCGATCTTTCCCGTGGGCGAACATGAGCAAATTTGCCCTTGATAATGAGTAACTTTTTCTCCGTGACTGAGAATCATGCGAACATGTTGAGGCACATTGATTGGCATGATTATGCTCCGAGCATTTGAATGAGCATTCCACCAAGACGCTGTTTCAGCCGAGCACCTTCTGTTTGCACCCATTGCTGATGCGCCTGAATGGTCGCGGCATACGGGCCGCCGGGATTGTACGACCTGCTGTTGGACAAACCATCACGTGAGGTCGATTCTCCGCCAAGTCCGCCCTGATACGCTCGTCCTGCGTCAGTAAGAATCGAGGCGGCAGCAGTTCGTGCCACTAATTCCCGTACTGGAGCCCTGTCCGAATCAGTCAGGTCAGGCAACCCGAATGTTGCCGTGTACTGCCAGAATCCCGGCAAATTGGTGCGCAAGAAAAATGGAGCAAGCATGGGATGAGTGAAGACTTGCCACTGAGCGAAGCTTCTTAGTGAAGGAACCAGTGTTGCAACGCTGGTGATTCTATCCACTGTGGTGGTGAACCATTGCTTGTTGACTGTAAGAATCTTGTTCACGGAATGAAATCCGTAAAGATCGTGCAATGCAAGGCACCACTGATATGGCAAACGAAATGTGGGCCAATTTGAATAATCAACTGGAACATAATAGTCTGCAGGTCGTCCGAGCCGATCCCAATACGACTGTATGTTTGTCTGATCGCCATATACCGTGCTCGGCAAATTGGGAATTGATGTATACACATACGGTTCTATTGGAAATCCAAAAAAAGATTCTGTTGCGTCACAAGCACTTCGAATTCTTTTCATGATCATTTCGTCAGTGAAAATTGATTCACTGACAAGAATGCTTTCTGTTGTGTTTGAGGTAGGTAAAATCGAAGTGTTTGCCTCGGCAATAATATAATTAATATTTGTTTCATCAACGAGAAGGACTTGCTGTGTTCCCGCAGCAGCCGTAAAAGCAGTTGGTGTTCCTTCATCCCATGCCAGTGTCCACGCGGGAGATGGAGTTGCTGAATACGTGAGCGTCAGTTTCTTGATGCCGGGAATGACAGAGGCGGATATTTCCTCAATGGTCAATCCGGTGATGATTTTTGGTTGAAAACGAACGCTCATCATTTCGGCTGCTTTCAGCGGCACACCAAAGCACCATTCCGTTCGCATTTCCTTGGCCGTAATAAGGACGATAGAAAACGAGGAAGAATTCCAATATTTTGTTGTATCCGAGACCAGCGTCACTTGCGCAGAATATTCTCCGGAAATGGCTCGACAAATATGATCTGCATCAATGTCATCTATGCCAATAACAAATTGAGATGAAAGAGAACCCGAAGTCACATCTGACGATGTGGCGGTGACAGTTTTTTTCATGACTGCACTATAAGATCCTGTCCAGTTTTGTGCAGATTTTCTTTCAATGGAAAAAACAAACTGATCTCCAGCCGTCAACGTTCCCGAAGACACCTTTGCGGTTACAGATATGGTTTTCTTGTCACTCGTGTACTTGCAATATTCCTTGCCATCAGTGGTAACTATTAATGCAGAAACAACCATTTTGTATTACTCCGAAAAACCTGTTTCGCCAATGTGATATTTGGTTCCACAAACACACTCGGCAACCAATGATTTTCCAAGAATGAACACCTTGGTTTTTCCGGTAATCATGACGGCTTTGTGGTGAACAGAATTTATCTCTATGTCTGCTCCTGATTTTACCATTCTTGTCTTGCAGGAAGGATTGGTACACATGGAATGACCAGAAACAGAAACATGTGGCTTTTGAAGGCTTTTCTCAAGGTTCCTCACCAATTGATCTTGGCTGAAACGCTTGCGATCCTTTGATCCACTGTTCGTACTCCGTTTTGTCATCAAGAGCCTTTTCTTCAGCTTTTTTCTTGGTCTTTGCTAGTATAGCTTTTTCTACCAACTCTATGCATCTATTGGGGTTTTTTATTATTTCATTACCCTCAAAATGAAAGACCTTGTATCCGTTTCTTTCAAGCCATGCATCTTTTCTGCGATCCTTCATGATGGTCTTTGGCCTGCTGTGCCAGAATTCTCCGTCCGCTTCAACGACAATCTGATGATCCGGAATGAGAAAGTCAATCGACCATGGACCAATTGACGCTTGTTCCACAAAATTTATTCCTTTTCGAAGAAGCGCGTAGCGAAACTGATTTTCTATGTTGGTTGCTTTTTGTTTTGCTGGATACCGCTTGACTGACGGCACAATTCCGGGTTCTCCGTCTCGCCTGACACTTTTCCTGTTTTGCGGCAATTCTTTGCGCGACGCCATGCCTGATGAGTCGCCTGTCGCGGATTTAGGAATTCCCCGATGTCTTTTTTCATCCATTGGCATGTCTTTGAAGTGATTCCCGCAATCGTTCAAGCGGAGATGACTTCTTTATGTATGAGGCGCGAGTGTAAGTTCTTGAAGAAGATCTATCAGGGACTTTTCTTGTTCTTTTTCCCAGACCCTTGTTCATTTCATTAGTATCTTTTTCTAGGTGTTCAACATCAAGATCTCGATCATCTCGTTCGTCTTCCCAATCATCATAATGTTCGTCATTCTTTTTTGTGTGAGCTGGATTTCGAGCAATCTTGTACAATCCGTTTGAAAGTTTTTCCAGAACGACAAATCTTCCATGCAATGAAGATTTTCTGTTGTTGATGGGAATAATCACAAACGTGTGCGCATCGACACTTTCCCAGTCTGGCCGACCGTTCTTGAACGGCATCATTTTTGCTGTTTCGTATGATGAACCAAGGCTTTTTTGAACATTTTTTAACCTAGGATTATGTTTCTTTGCTGACGCGCTTGCTCCTCTTGTCCGGGCAGCAAGAATGGCATTGGCTTGCTCAATGCTTATATCTTGTTCTTCTGCTATTTTTTTTGCTACGGCTTTGAATCCCGGATGCTTCGAAGACATCTATTTATCCCTTCACGTTGTTGTAACATTGACGCGCTTTCTTCTTCGAGAAGAAGTTGTCGACTCTGTTGGATCTGAATAATCAGGATTTTTTCCTGAAACAAAACCGCCATCATCAAGAAAAAGATTTCCTTCCTTTACGTGATGATCAAGACGAAGCTTGTGCTCACCATTTTTTGCATCATGGTGAGCAGTCCACTGTATATCAGCCTCTGCGTGAGTGTCTTGCAACGGAACATTTTCCGCCTCTGCCTTTCCTGTGCCTCGTGGAGCCATTTCCCAAGAACCGTTGCTATCGTTCCATCGTGCATCATGCGTATGAACAAGAGTGTTTTCGTTGGTATCCTTGTTCCATATTGGACGCCATCCACCAGCCTTTGTTCCGACCGAAAAGGGGCCCGAGGCAAGTCTTCCCCATGCGTCAAGCTCTGGCATTTTCACTTCGAGAGCTTTTTCCGCACTGTTATTTCTTGCTTTTTTTGCCGCTTCTTTTTCATCTCTTTCAGCTTGCTTTTTTCTGGCCTTTCTGTCTCCTTTCCCTGCTTCCCATAGCGCATTTTGTCGCTCATATTCTAACCGTGAGGGATTTTTTCTTCCGGCTAGCAAATCAAATTGACTGCCCCAACCTCCGACGAGTGAAGAAATAAGATGTGACACAAGCTGTAAAGGTAGCTCAGTGGCAACTTTGCTCGGATCAATCTCGGCGCTCCATTTGTGTTTTGGTTCAATATCGGGATTATTGAAATCTTCATCAGAAATGTTGGGATTTCTTTTGAAAGAATACATGTTTTTTGTAGAACCACGATGAGCAAAACTTGCAGGGACGGACAAAAGATTTCCAAGTATTGATTCCGGAATACTGTCCCATCGCTCAGATGGCGATCCACTTCTATCTTTATTTGTGTTAAACATTCCGTGAGTTCTGTTCATTTGAAACGGAGCTCTGGCGTTTCGATTTATTGCACCAGCATCCCGTTGCATGTTTCTTGCATTTCCAGCAGGAACATCAATTTTTCTCTGAGCTTTTTGCATGGCTTTTTCAAGTCTTTGCACACGAGCATGTAGTAATAATTGCAAATCTTTTTGCGAAAAAGACGACTGGTCACTTGGAAATGAACCAAAAGCCATTTGCGAGGCATTGCGAGACACTCCGCTAGGCTCAAGACTTCCAATGTTTGCATTTTTGCCGGGTTTTGCTCGATAAGGATTGATATCAAACGTGTTCTTCAATGAATTCATTTCTTGATCTACAGATTGATGTTCGTGCCAAGCAAAATCACTCAAGTCAACCGGCAAGGGAAAACTTTTTTTCATATTTTTATCCCTTTTGATGTTATTGCTCCAAGATCAAATTGTTCCGCGTTGATGACAGGTAAGCTTTTTTCTATATCGTATTCTACATTTTCTTTGTCGATCACATGACCGGCTTGTTCAAGATAATACGTTTGTAAATAATAGAATATCATAGAATTATGAATATCCGCAGCTTGCGCAATATCTGGTGAAAAATAAAAGAGTTCTACGTTTCCAACCGCTGGATTCGAGTGCGCATCTGCCTGATCGATAAGCCCCAATGACACAAACGCAGCATAAACGTATTTGTTTTCATCAAAACCAAATGAATTTTCCTGAGATATTCGACTTGCATCAAATCCGGCAAACCACTCAGGGCAAATCAATTGATTATGATAATGAATCTCGAATTTTTTTTCGGAAATCTTTGGATTCTGACAAATACGTTCAGGAAATGACTTTCGAATAGCCGACAGAAACACACAGGAAAAACAAGTTTTCATTTGCACAACATACCACCAAATTATTGGAGATCCGTTTGGCATTTTTGGCAAATCAATTCTTTCAACTTTTAAAAGAGTCAAATTTTCAAGAACATCGAAAGATCTTCCTCGAATTGCAGGAGGAATAATTGAAGAATAGGATTCAATTTTATTCTCAAAATTTTGCGCAAAAAATTTAGCCCAATACATGCGATCTTTTTGATCCACTTGGTCAATGATCATTTCCGAACTTTGAGGAATCATTTCCTCGACAATTGCTTCATTTAAAGGGTTTCCAATAATCATTGGATGAGGAATTCTCACAATCATATTCTCCTTGGTGAAATTTTTGGCAAACCTCGCCACAAACCTTTTTCTCCAATTAATGGACTTCCAAATCCCGATCCAATTTTCTTGCTTTTTAATACTTGAGAATCTCCTGATTGAATGGCGCAAAAATGAGAGTGATTAGTTGAAAGAAATAATTCATTAAAAGGCAAAAAAGGCAATGTCACTATTGAACGATTGCCATTTTTTTCAAAGACCTCTATTTTTGCCGGATAGGCTGCATAGGAGTTATGTGTTTGTCCTATCTCGTTGACCGAGCTTCCAACATGAATGCCGCGAGGCAGAACGTATGCGGTCAATAACGCTATCCTGTTTGGATCAAGGCAGGAGATACTTGGCATGGGATCGTTAAGCGATGTAAAAATTCGCTTGACAATACTGCTGTATCCAAGAGACAGCGCTATTGAAGATTGACTCGAAATATCATACCTGTCAAAATTCATGGAAAAAAGCTGACGACCCATTTTGGAAATTTTCCACGAACGAACAAGTTGTCGAACCGCAAGCAATTCTTCATGATATATAGGATTTCCTGCATGATAATCAAATACAATTATTGCTTTCGCTTCAGCAGATAATTCCGGATGATCACCATCGCGAAACAACGCGGTTGTTGTTTTGTGCCCCGGAGACGGAGAATTTATGACTGCCTCTATGATTCGATTTTCTGATCCTGTGTATTTTTTCAGCCCAAAAGCAAATATTGAATTTAACGCCGAAGGATCTGTCCACAAAAAACAACGCACTATCGATCCTGTTGCTCCTTCATACGACATTCCCAATGATCTTGCAAATGAAAGATCTGGATTCAGCTGCATTTCCTTGATTAAGTATTGCATCTTGTGAAAATATTCAGGATTATATGAATTAGTGCGTATTGATTCCTGTCGAATTACCGAAGAAGAAAGAAAATTGTTTGTTTTTATTACAAATTCCGATTCAGAATGTTCAATTTCCTGTTGCGAATCAGGAAATAGAAACTTTGACACAGGAATGTTCATTGCGGAATCTTCAATAGGAGAATATTGCGCAAGTTTGGTGTTTTGAACAAGATGTTCGCAAAGTTCTTCTGCCGTAATAAAAATTTTGCTTGACACTTTTTCTTGCGTCATGTCTTGAATGTACTCAGGAAAAGAATCATTGTCGCATCTGTATATGTGATAAAACATTTGAATATCAGAGGGATTTTTTGCAATTCTTCCAATGTGGGAAAGTGCTTCGTCAAGATGACCCAATTTTCCTTCAAGGGCATTCTTGAACATATCATGATGTGCAATGAATTTTGTTATCTGCGCAATATCTGAGTCAAGAAATTGAAATTTTTCAAGAAATTTTTTAGCAATGGATGCCGATATCTTTCCGTGGTTTTTTGAAAACGGACCACGCCCTCCGTCAAGAATTGAAATTTTTCCTATATCATGAAACAACATCACGGCACGAAGCATTTTGCATTTCGCAGAGCTTTTCAATTTAAGCGCGGGAGAATATCCGTCTTTTCTGACAGTGTCTACAGATGCCGTGGAATCCAGAAGATGCTGAAGAATGCTGTATTGGCCTTTGGAAACATTCAGGTTCACATCAATCACGGAAGGAAACGTTGAGGTCATCCATTTTCGCACGACATGGCCTTGAGTGGTGCATAAAGTATTGTCAAAATAAAACGGAACTGGAGATGCTTCTTCTTGAGAAAAATCTTTTGCCTCTGCGTCCTGTACATTTTGCTTTACAAATGCGCGATAGAAATTGATTCCGCGAGTGTTTACCCACGCGATGAAATCCGGAAGATATCCTGCATAAATAAGCCCAAGAGTGCTTAAAATAGGAATATGATCGGAGGAAAAATTCCTTGTGGCGTCATAAACAAATAGTGTTTCTCCATGAGAATCATTGCACATGATTTTAAATTGATAAAATTTTGAAAAATGAGTAATTTCTGTTTCTTCATTTTCTATTTTTGCTGAAGATTTTGATTTTACTTCATCTTCTTTTTTTTCAGGAATATGTTCTGCAAGAAGTCTCACAACATAACACAATCCATTATTCTGCCCTTCAACAATGGGAAGATCGTAATGGAAAACAGATTGTTTTTGCTCTCCATGCTTTATTCCTAGCATGCTCACATTTGGCAACGAAGGAATTTCCGGCACAGAAAGTTTCTCAAGAATGTTCTTTAGCATGTACAGTGATTTGCTAATTCCCTCTGGAGAATAATATCTGTGCACTGAAGAATTGTATTCTTCGTTATTGTTACCCTTTGCAGAAGCAACTATCTGATAATTTATAGTTTCATAAGAAGAGATAATGTTTGCATTTTCAAAAGTGTCTGCAATAACATGGTCAAATATTTTAACAGTGTTTGTCAAGTTTCCGTGAACGGTCATGACACGCGAAAATTTCTCTAATGTCAATGAAGACGAATTTATTGAATATTTTACAAATTCACGAGTCATATCCATGTTTTCAAGATTTTTAACAACGTCTTGTTCAAGAGACAGATGTTTTTCGCTTATCGAGTACGGAACATCTGTCAGTATTCCGGAAACTTCATTCCATTTAGGAGTATTCTTGATGTCCAGCAAATGACCAAGGGCAATTTTTCCTATATCAATGTGCGTAAAATTTTCTTGATGCACGGCAAGAAGCTCTTCAGTGACATCGCCGTTTTCGTTCAACGAAAGAATTTTTGTTTTGCCCCTCATGTTTGTTTTTTTTGCAATAATCATGAAATTTGAGCAAACATGCGAAAGATTGACGCTTTCAGCATCATGTGCGTCAATCAGAATTTGATTTGAAAACATGTTCCAAAATATCAGTCGTTTTTCCAAGGGGTTTGCAGGCACAATATTCCTGTTGTGAAGATACATGCCTTCCATTCCGTAAAAATCGACGACAGGATGTGGCGCGGAATGAACAACGCTGATGGGCATTGCCGATTGACCTGTGCCAACAACCGGAATAGAAACAACCCCTCCGCCATTGCGCAACGTCATCTGTGGATTTCCATTTGGAATAACCTGCGACATTGCAGGAATCATCATGTTGTTTTTTGCTGCAAACACGTATGCGGCAAATTCCATCGTAATGAATTCGGAAAGAAACTGAATTGATTTTTTGTATACTTGAGAACTTGGACGTATATTTTCAATTAATATTTTATTTTCCGCAAACTTCTTTCCTGATTCAATGTAGTAATCGATAGTGAGTACCGAATCAAGATATGTTGCGGTGATTTTGAAAAATCTGTTTTCTTGGCCAAAAAGACTCACCTTTCCGCTGACAACATATATATCTTCATTTGTTTGTCTTGACCAAGAAATATTTTGAGAAAGATGAAATTGAACAAATTTTTGAAGTTTTTCTTTTTCTCCGTGAGAGAAAAATCCACGATTGTTTACATAAAATTTTTCCTCGGTTTTTTCCGAAAAGGAAAGCACATTGTATTTTGAATCTTGAATATCAAAAAATGAAAAAACGAACCCGTAGATTGGATGAATGATTCGAGAATCGGCAACTGCTCTTCCGGTTGTTACTGACGGGATATTCTGCTTTCCATATGTCCACATTCCATCTTCATTGTAGGATCCGACTCCAAATTCCTGATACTGATATTTTGTTATAATTGATGGATTATTTTTGTACAGTCCAAGTTGTATGTTGTTTAATGAATTTCTGTATTTTTGAATAATGTATGAGTATATTTTTTGCATAATATAACTTATTTTTCGTTTTTGATGAGAGGTGACTGGATGTTCAAAAACAGAAAACATCATTGAAAATATTTCCGGAGAAATAGTTTTTCTATCAATAATTAGTTGTGAAACAATGTACTCTTCGGCAATGTACGAAATTTCTCGTAAATACTCAATTGAGTACGACTTGGTCATTCCGTCCAATATCATGGCTTCCAATATTTTTTCAACTACCTGTTCATGATCTATGATATTTTTCATTTCTGATGATTCGGCAAGTTGTATTGGTAATCCAAAAACTGTTATGTTTCTGTTTACAAGCAATGAATGTTCGTCTTTTTCCTTGTTTTTTTGCGCGGAAAATTTATCAAGGGATTTTTGCGGAATGACATTTGTTGCCGAAGCTGATGACTTCATGATTTATCCCTTGTGTTCAAATTGCACTATTGAAGGATTTTTTCGAAATGTCATCATGATTGGATCTGGCCAAAATTCAAAAGGAGAAATGTTGTGTGGAATATGATCCGGACAATGATGAAGTAATCCTGTTCCGTGAATGGAAACCGAAGCTCGATGATGTTCGTGTGCAAGATATTTTGCAATATCTTTTTTCATTCTTTGAAGGTTTTTTTCGTCTCCACGATTTCTTCTTAGCGACGAGCACACAGGTGAATTATTTGAATCATATATGATATGAAGACAATCTCCATTTTTTTGAATAATTTTTCCACGAAGTGATGTTTGCCCGCAAGTAATATTTTCAATGATTGATTCATCTTTATTCATGTGTTTTTTTTCAAAAAGTAAATGAATCATTTTTTCAATTTCTTCGGCAAGTGTAGGTAAATCTCCATGCCTCACAACGGTTTCACCAACTTTATATATTCCTTCATTACCATGCTCTGCAAAAAAATCATGCATTTTTATAGAGGAGATTTTTTTTAGAAGTTTCATAAAAGATTGCAAATTATAATGAGGATGACTTTTGTCAATGATTTTGCCTGACTCATAGTGCATTACTCCGTCGTGTTTCACATGCCAATGGCCGTGAACGACAGGCAGCTTATAAAAATTAATAAATCGTTCCATTCAATTTTGAGACCCTTGTTTGTTTTCAATCATTTTGATTTTATCAAAAACAACCCTGTTTTTGCAATTGTAGAAAAGGAACGTCGAAACTTACGTCTTCTGGACGGCTGCACAGGCACAATAGTCCTGCCGAACCCGCCTAAAAGTGCCCTAGCGTTAGCCCCTCTTCGTTGACGAATAGCCTGTCTCTCTCTGATTCTTTTCGTCTCTTGTGGACTAAGGGTGGATGCATTAACTGTTTTGTGAGAAGTTGCAAGATTTGACATGTATTTCATTAAGTCAAGATACGGATTAGATCCAGAAAAAACATTTCTAATTGCTTGACCAATATCGTATCCGGTTGCAATTTTTACATTTAAATCAGAAGCAACTTGATCAAGAAAACCGCTATGGTCATCTACGGAAAATGTTTCTCCTTGAATTTTCCAATAAAAAGAGCCGCCATGTTGATATCTGGTCAATATTAATATCTCGTTTTTTCCAACACTGGCCAACATTCTCGCATCCATAAGTGTGCGTACTCTCTGTTCGGCGTTTGCAAGCAACTCCCTTATTTCCTCTGGAGAAAAAGATCCGTCAGGATCTGTTGCTTGATTATCATTTGCCGCATTTGTTGCAGAGTCTTTGAAGATTCCTCGAATTATGGACGCTGAAAATGCAGGAGACCGTGGGCCTACTGGAGCATTTGCCCACGTAAGGTTGTTTATCCACGCTGGCAGAAGACCTTCCGGAGTATTTGCAATTATATCGGCAAGATTTTCAAAAGTAATTGCAATGGGTGTTTGCATAGAAAAATTATTTAGATTTAATATGTCTGTCAACGTCCAATAATCATTCAATGATTTAAGTTGTCCCTGAACAGTTGCGCAAAGAAAATTGCCATACAAAGTAAAAAAGCTTCCATTGTAAGAATATTGATCATGCATTTCAATCAAATTTTGTGCATAATTTCTTTTGTTAATCTCTGGACTGGGAGAAAAATGCATTCCTGTTTGATTCAACTGAGGTGCGTCAGAAGGTTTGTATGGAGACAGAAGTGCGATAGAGCTTTGCAAGTCTTGATCGTTAATGGAAATAGGAGAAAAAGCCCGAAGAGGCTGTGGCGTCTGCTGATTATAAATCAGAGATTGCCCGCTGGCCACAAAACGATACGCATCATCAATAACAGTAAGAAATGCTTGTAATTTCCATTTTTCTGCTCTTTCCTGAGCGTCCAGTGGAGCGGGAGGCATTAAGTCGTTTGCTTGATCTGGAAAATCCGATTGCATTTTATATCTTGCAGATCTTCTTTGTTGCGCATGATCGCTGATATCATAGAAATCAAAATCCGTAGGCATTGAAGCAGCTCGTGCATACAGGGCAGCAAAAGCAATTGCTCGTTTTTGAACAAGATTAAGTATTTGAATAGTATTTCCTGACACACTGTCTGGTTCTGATATCTTATATCCTAATGATTGACATATATGATCGAGAAATCCTTCCACAAGATTGTCTATATTTTGCGGATCAACGTTTTCGGAACGCACGAGTGCTCTGAGTTTGTCTTGAAAAATTGGAGACTCACTGATAAAATTTGGAGAAGATTCTCCAAATACTCTTTTTCCGTGAATTACATTCATCAAAAGCGCGTTACAAAATTTGAAACGAAAATCATTCGTGTTTGCTTGAGTGTTCATCACCATAAACGCAGATCTCTGCATGTTTTCAGGCAATGCATCAATATTGAATTTTTTTGTCGATTGCACAATTTCGGCGCGTTGGTCACTAAAGATTTGTTCTCTTGAAAAATCCGAACCAATACCGAGACCCCATGTCAGCGGAGTGATGAATCTCAAAACATCGACATCTCCCAAAATGACAAAAGGACTGTCCACTCGAATTGGAATGTCAGGAATTCCATCAGGTGTTGCATTTTTGATCATTAAAGCAGGAACAATCTTTAAGCTTATCCAACTGTTTGGTATGGAAATCATCATTCCTCTTCTGGAAAGCACATTCAGTAAAAATGCGTGAACAATGTCAATGTAATCTTCGGATGGTTGCAATACTGGATCTTCGTTCGCGAGAACAAGAGTGGTATTTCTGTAGGGCGAGTTTATCGAAAACATTGCTGAAACATCTTGCTCGTTCTGAGCAATTGAGTTTATGATATTTACCAACATGTCAGTAAAATCATTTGCACCGCTTTTTGAATTAACTTCAATTGCTTCTTGAATTTCTGGATTGTTTTTGTATGCATTTTTTAATTTTCCTATATTATGAAACGGACTTGCTTCTCCCGAACCCACCATTCCAATGACAAATGGAAACGGACGACTTCCAGAAGTATTTCCGGTGTTTGTGTCGTGCCCTTGATCAGATCCATTAACAATCATTGAGAAAATGCGACGATTTTCTGACGCAGTAACCGTTTCACTTATAAAATCTTCTGTCAATAGCTTTACGATGTCTGCAACAGTATCTGTAAGTATCCATCGATTTTTTTGAAAATTACTAGGCTTAAGCGTCAAATAAGCACTTCTGTTTGCAATTGGCATAAATTTTTCACTTGATACAGCTGATATATTAGAAAAAAGAAAACGTTGACTTTTGATGGGTTGAAACATAAGAAAACGATGATTGTCGCTCGTCATCAATTCACTTTCAGGTAATGGCCGACCGTCACGCGCCAAGGTCTGCGTTCCAACGGGATTGATTCCCGGAGCAAATCCTTTTGGATAGGAATCTATCATTTTTCCGGCGGGAAAAGAAGTTAAATAATTTGTTGCAACTCCCGCCAATAATTCTCTTCCAATTTGCCAGGAAACTGATTTTTCGTGATCATAATACTCTTGTAAATTAAAATTATCTTTTAAAAATCGATATGGTTGAATATATCTTTGCTCTGCAACTTTTATATGTTTTTCTTCAAATCGAACAAATGTTTCAACAATGTAATACGTATCTATTTGTTGTAAATTGCTATCTGTACCAACATTGTGCTGACTTCTTCCTATGGAAACCGTTGAATACATTCCGGGATACACATAGCTGGCATAGGAATATTTCACAATTATTTTAAAATTATTAATTAGTCTTATTGCGTATGGATTGCCTGACTCAAAGGTATCTACATTTATTGGTTTATTTGTTTGTCTTGACCAAATAGTTATAATTTGCGGATCATGCGTTTCAGGCTCGGGCAAATTAACAGATGATTCTACTCTTCTTCGAGAAGGCATGAGAGCCAACCTGTCACCTTGTTCTCCTCGTGAAAAATGCGCAACGGGAATTACTTTCAAAGCTCCTTGTGCGTCATAAATTGTGTCGTCAAAAAATAATTCTGAATCCGTGTACAATCCTGATCCCCAAACATTTGAAGATTCATCACGTTGACCAAACAACAAGGCGGGTTGAAATGAATCAGGTTCGCTTAAATCCATATCTGAAGCTAGAATTGGCAACACATTGGTTTCTCGCCCCATTCGCGCCAAAGGGCCATGCGTAGATCGTAGGTTCACATTTCTTCCAGCCGAACGATCCGGATTCGAAACAGTCATCGGACGACCGTCAGAACCATATTCCGCAGCAACGGCGAAAGGATTTTCCGACAAATCACCGATTGCTGTTACTGTGGCAGATCTTCGAGTTGCCCAAGCGGCAAGATGAGAATACAACGCATCATCAAATTGATTAAGTGACATTTCTATTTGAGAGTTGGTTAATCCAATGTCTTCCAAGAATTTAATGACAGAAGCAATTCTGTTTGATATTTCACTTGTATCCAAACCTGGTTGAGGCAGTGTGGCAAGTTTTACGCATTTGCTTTGCAAGCGTTTTTCAGTAAATATGTTTGCATTCGACTCCTGTTGACTTTCTCCTTTTTTTAATCTTCCAAGAGTCAAAACAAAATGATCTATCTGCGTTTGACTTAATCCATTTATTTCAAATCCCGGATTCATGTTTCCCACAACAAGGTGAATTGTTCCCTTAGAAGAATTTTCTGAAGATTGAACTATTTTTATAAGATCAAAAATTGAAGCGTCATTGAAGACAGAGTTTTGTGGTCCTTCACCCCGTTTATATCCCATAAGATATCTTCTTCCTTCTTGGTAAAGTTCTTTACGCATTTCGGAAGTAATCATTGCTGATCCATTAAAATCTCCTCGACGTATATGGCCGCCAAGTACTTCATCAGTTGCAAGAGCTCCAAGCCAAACGTCTCCAATCGAAAAAGTTGCTGCGTTGCTGTTTATCTGAAATCCGTCACGAATCATTAATCCGCCGAGATTTTGATATTTTTTTAGATCTCCACCGCGAGGAGAATTTGATAACCTCCATGTATAGATTTCTGTCGGCGAATAAACAACTACGGGAGTTCCTTTCAAGTAATGTGCAATTACTTGATTTTTTTCACTTTCAGAAAGAGTGCTAAAATTTTCCATAACAACTACAGAAGGATTATTGTTTGTGGGAAATGCGGATTGATCAAGAATTGGAGAATCTAAGGACTTTAAAGAATTCTCAATACTTTGTTGATTTCCTGATCCATAATACATATAGCTTGGATAATAATAAGGATTGGAGGAAGCAGGATTTTCAATGTGTGCTCCGCTTGATAATTTTCCAAAAAAAGACTCATTGTGCTGATGCTCTTCGGGAACAAATACATAATTTGAATCTTCAAAAAAATTCCTTGAGCTTTTATCGATAGTAAATACCGGAGAAAGCAAATATTCATATTTTTGTTCCACAAGCCATTGATGTAAGTTGTCAATTTGATGTGTAACGTTTCCATTCTGATCAATGTATTGAACGGGATTTTTGAAATACGCTTCTATTTCTGAAGGAATGACATCAAAGGATCCTTGAAGAAATTCTTCTCCGTTGATTATGACTAATTGCCCGTTGAAGGTAAGCACTTTTGCGTTTTTTAAAGTATTTTTAGAGTTTCGAGTAAGAGAAGGATTTTGCGGAAGAATGTTTGATCGCACGGCACCTACGGCAGCATTCCATCTGCCGTCATCTTGCCATATTCGCAAATTTATTTGATCAGGCATTAAATACAATCCTGATTGAATTTCATTATTTGACATCACTATTTTGTGAAGACCATCCCACACATTTCTTATATCATTAATTATTGGTGTTTTATCTTGATTGCTTGGGTCAGATAATTTCGCAAAATGTCCCCAAAGCGTACGAAGCAAATGATCTCCAATAGTTTCCGTGCGAATTCCCAAAATATTAGACACACTATTTGAACTAATAATTATTCTGAATACACGATTGGAATGTTGATCATTTTGATGGCCCGGCAAAAGAGGTCCGGGTATTGGAATATCCTGTGGTGTGGTTGTTGTTGAGTTATCCGAAAAAGAAAGACCGTACCTATAGCTTCCCACGCCCCTTTTTGATTCCAGTACAACATTTGTAGCTGGAGCATTTTGCACAGCTTGTGAAGAAAACGGAACTCTTTCCACAACTGAAGCATCTCGCACAGCTTGTGGAGAAAACAGACTTCTTTCCACAATAGACATCAGATCTTTTTCCCTTGGTGGCGCAAGAACAGAGGAAGTTGCTCCAGTGCTCAGCCATAAAGGATCAAACGTCAGGTTATTTTTATCTTGCATATATGCATAAACATCTGATGGAAGAAAAAAATTATTTCTTCCTGCACTAGGGGCCATTATTGAGTGTTGTCCGGTATATGGAGTTGTGATATTTTGCAATCCATTTGGAACCACAAAAATTCGTTGCATTGTTTCGTGGCTTTTTTCAGAAATTCCCAATGATTTTTGTTGAAGCATTCCCATCATTTGCCACTGATCGTTAACAAATCTTCCTCCCGACTGAAAAGATCGAATTAAATCCTCAGAAGAAAAAAGCGGATTTCTTGTGTTTATTCGAAATCCTCGCGCTGATAATTGAATAATTGCAAGACTTCTTGCAAGACCAAGTTTCATCATTTGCACATTTTTTTTGTGCCATTCCTCATCTTTTCTGACCGTGCCTGTTTCGTTTCCTGCTGTGTCCAATCGAATAGCAGAATGATTCTCTTCTGTTTTTTGAATCCACTGCGCATCACGCTTCTGAAGGTCCATGACCAAAGGCTCAATAGGAGAAACCACTGTTACGCTCATGTTCGTTGCCCTAGGGGCAGAAGATACCAGCATTCCGTATGCATTTTGCCACGGAACGCCATATTTCATCGCTTTTTCCAGCGTTGTTGCTTCTGTCCTGAAGCGGTGAGAATCCACACCTCTCATTGGATATCTCATTGAAGAATTTGGAGCAACAACGATTAGTCCACCCAATTCTCTTTCTGGACCCAAAAGTATATTTTTTGTCATATTAAGTATGTTGGTGTCGTCAGGATGATTATTGTCAAAAAACGGAATTACCGGTCCCTCATATGACCTGATCATTTGTTGCAAACTTTGATGCTGCAGTATGCGAGTAATCATGATTTCATGCAAAATTTGCATCGCGTTTCTTTGCCAATCAGATTTTGCAGAACCATCTTCATTAAAAGCAGAAATGTATTGTTCAAGATTTATATATCTGAATGGTTCATATTCTCCATTCCAACTTGACGTAAGACTCCATCGAGTCTTTGACAACACGTCCTCTATGGCGGCTTTTACTTGCAGCGAGTTGTTGCAATTTGAAAAATATTCAAAAATACGATCATAATCAGGAGCAACTCTGTCCAGAAGAGGATGCGCAAACATTGTTGCAGCAATCGCTGCCTCAACTGATTTAAAATTATATCCAAGGTAATTAAAGGAATACCGATAATTATCACGAGAAAAAACATCATACGATGGATCTGGTTCAACCGCGGAATCTGCAGATTGATCTTTGGGTTCATATCCATATTGCAATCCTCTTGCAATACGATAAATGTCTTTATCCAATGATCCACCGGTCGTTACTGATCCTCTAAAAATCATTCTTTTGTGATCAAATGCTGCCCCAGTTGGTCCTACCTGCGATACGACGATGTTTTTTCCAAAAGTAAGTATTTTTTTAACTATCTCGTTAATATTTTTTTCTTGAATAAATTGTCGATGTTTTTGATCTATTTGTTCAACCAAATACTTGACTGCATCTTTTGCCGCAAGTGTCCATGTGTCCCAATTGTGAGAAGGGGTACTATTTACTGAAAATGTCGATTCTCGACCTTTCAATTGTTCGTGTATTTTATCTGCAAACTCTTCGGCAATTTGACCCAGCTGTTGAAACGTTACTTTTTTTCCTTGATATAAACAAAATGGAACATAATCTTCAGTATACACGCCCCAAGAAGTGGCTGCATTAATTACATTTACCAACGACGTACATGCGTCACTTGCTGCGTATAGCGCATTTTTCCTGTAATTTAAATCAGTAGATACAGAAATCAATGAATTAAATTCGTCAGTGCCCAAACGAAATGTGGTGTGCGCTTGAGTAGGTACCGGAATTGGATCATTGACAAGTGAAATTGAGTTTGCATACCCTTCAGGACTTATGAGACTTTTGTTTCCAAGAACATATATTCCTGCAGGAGCAAAGCTTCTTGGAGCAGCTTGACTATCGTACAGTCCGCGAGTTCCCTTCCATAACGCTGGATAATTTGCGTGATCAAATCCAACAAAAGTAATGTTTTTTCTTTCTTGTTCTTTGAACAATCTTTTTAGATGTTCTTCAAATATTTCACTTTCATCAATACTGATGTTTTCATTGTTCAAATATTGATACCCCACAAGAAGGTTTTGCAAATTATAGTGCAATTTGTCTCCAAATATTTCGGAAAACGCATTTGCCGTATTTTCGTTCCATTGTCCATCTTTTCTAACTTGATCCATGATGTCAAGAAACGCGATCTTAAGATTTCGTCCCAAAGGAGTTGGTGATTCTGAAAATCTATCTGTTTTCCACAATTTGCTCATGTCAATTTGTGTGCCTGAATCTGTACCAGAAATAACGGATTCCGTAAGTGTTGAAGGTTCTTGGTATTCAATATTCCGTATTCTTTGCTCACATTCGGAAATAATATGTGAAATATGATCATATTCAGGATCTATTCGACGCAAGATTTGCGCGTGAGCTCCTAACTCATGAAACTCTGGATGTTCTTGAAGATTTGCAAAACGTATGGAGTGAATTTTTGATCGCGTTCCGTGTTGGTCTATGATTTCTATCCAGCTGCTATTACCTTGACGTTGTCTTGCAGTAACTAAAAATGAGCTTCCATAAGGAATTCCACTTATTCCTGCTCTGTCTTGAGAAACATATCGGTTTCCGACTGAGAAAATGGAAAAATTAATATTTTGAAGTGGACTAACTGAATGCCGAAGACTTGAAATTCCTGCAAGAAATTGATTAATGTTTTCTATTTCACCTATTCTTCGTTGAACCATGTTCTGTTCAACAATATTGCTCAGCTCCATTTTTGACGTTCCATGCCAACGCGTGGATACATGTGCTGCAGCAAGCAATGAAGCTGCCATTTTAGCAAAAGATGGACCAGAAATAACCATTGATTGGTTCTCGTTCATGAATTGTTCGGGGCTATAAATTTCTCCTGTGCGTGTGGGTATGTTTACTATGCCTCCATGGATAAAACGCAATTCCGGACTGGAATTCATAATAAAAGATGATAAAAATTCTCCCGGAATAATCACAAGAGGCGAACTTGGATTATTTCCAAATCTTGGCCACAAGGCTGTTCCGTCTCTTGAGCTTATGTCAAACAATGAAAGAACAGAATCATTAAACGCTTGATTTACAACTTCTGAATTTGCAGTGACCACTAATAATGGGTTTTGCTCTATAAACTCCTGTTCTCCTGAGTGCCACCAGTCAAAAATGCCTGTTTCTCCATTATGGACAATTCCTAACGCATTCATTCCTTCTAGTAAAGTGTTTTTTTGCGTATCTGTCAATATTAAATTTCTTGAATTATTTCCCGACATGATTTGTAGCGTTATCACGTCACCTGTTCTTGTAGGTAGTACATGTTTTGGCGGAGATGTTGCTGCGTCATCAAGCAATCCCCATTTATCAAGCATTTTGATGAATTTTTGTATTTTTTCCAGTTGGTTGTCATCAAGATTAGAGTCGCCCAATCCAGAAAGAGCCAGTGCAACGAAATCAAGAGTTGTCAAACTTTCCGCACCCGCTTGAATCACTGAAGAATTTTTGCTTTGAAAACCTCGGTATTTTTCAATGCATTGAGAAATTTTGTCAATAAGTTGTTCGTGTTTTGAACGTAATCTTCGTTCATTGACGGGAAATATTCTTGTAAGCAAAACTTTAAATATATCTTTGTTTTCAATACTTTGCGAACTTGAAAATTGTCCCGATGAATCATGAGTATCCGAAAAAAGACCTAATGCTGCGTCAAGGCGTGTATTGGGAAATTCTTCAATTCCTGCAAGAAATCTCTCAACTTCAGCCGCTGCGGAAGAAAGCGTTCCTTGGAAGTTGTTTCCAAATTTTTCTTTTTTGAGCTCCATGAGTAATTTTCCAAGAATATTTTTCCCAGAAAAGTCGGTCATTGTTTGAGTGTTCAATTTTACTGCCCATACATTGTCAAATTTACTTTTTTGAACAATAAGTTTTCCACTTTGTCGTAATGCATCGCGAAATCCAGGAGAGGAATCGTATTTTTTTCTAAGAATAAATCTCATTATTTCAATATCATGATTTAGACTACTTGCATTTGCGCGAGGAGCAACAAGTTCTGCGGGAAAGCCTGTTGTGTACTGACGAGAAATGGTTCTTGCCAAAATTGGAGTTTCTTGTTTAAGTATTTCTCTTTGAATTGGAGAAAAAGATCCGTCAGGATTTTTTTTGAATTTTAAAGCCTGATACAAATGTTCCGCGGTAGGAACAGTAATTCCCTCAAAAAGAAACGGCGTTGGTGAAAGATTTGAAAAAATTCTTTGCCATGTGTCTTCAAGTTGAGATTGGTTGTATGAAACTACTGAGTCTGGAGAAAGTTGCGCATCATCCATGTTGTTTTCTATGGCAGAACGAACAGTATTTTGCAACAATTCCTGTAATTTTTGTATGTGACCAGAATAATTTCCCGAAGAATCAGGGGCAATCTCTCGTGCCATAAAATTAAAAATCTGAGCATCAATTGCCTGCGCTGACATGCGATTGACCACTGATTGACTACCAGTTCGCGATGGAGAATCAAAAATGTTTTTTGAAATAATATTAAGTGTTATCAATGAATTTTCTATTTTTTGCCATTGTTCATTACTGGGCAATGTGGTTATTGGTTTTTGCACTCGATCAATTTGATCTTGCGAAATGTACGCTAAAGTAAGATCAGAAGCAGTTTCCCGAGGAGAAATGTCTCCTCGCACAACACTAGCGCATAACCTAATAAAATTCGTAATTTCTTCTGGCGTTCTATTTCCGTTAAGCATTGCTGCTAACAAAAATGCTTCCGCGGAATATTCAGAAAGATCAAACATTCTTGCCAGCACTTGATGAGGATATTGTACAAATTTTCCTTGAGCATTTTTTACACCAAAATTTACTTGTCCAATATTGTATTTTGTGATAAGTTCTGAAAAAACTTTTAAAGGAATGTCTCCCCTTAGAGAAGAAAATGCCTGAAGAAGTTTTATATGAGCATTATCATGTGTGCTGACAAGCCTCAATGCCGATTGCCGCTGCCCTCTGCTGGCTCCCGGTTGCATGGTGTACGGCAACAGGCCTCTGTTTCTTATCCCTTCGTCTTGCACACGATCACGTTCTCGTGCATCACGACGCTGACGCTCAGTCCTTACATCCATCGAGTTGTCGACAACGTCTGCCCACATTTCTCCCATGTCGCGAGTACTGTCAACAACTTGTCGGTTGCCAGCCTCGTCGAATCCTTGCCGAATTCCGTAATTTATCCCCTCTCGCTTATCATGCAATAAATGAAGAATTGAAGACAAACCCATCCACGCGCCGTGTGAACTGATCATTTGCACCCCGTTGTTGTCATAAAGAACATTGGGTTCCGTAACACGAGTCATAAGTGGAGAAGTGCGTATAAATGCCAAAATTTGATCAACGTCAGAAAGGTGAATGGAAACACCGTCTCCAAATCTGCTGGGAATAATCACTTGTCCGTCTTTATTTACATGAACCGTGCCCAGTCCGGGTAGAGAAGTCTGTCCCGGCAAATTCACCTGAATTTGAGTTATGCCTGCCAATGCATTTCGAACTCCATTCGGATCTACCGTCGCTGCGCCCGTATCGCCTGCATTTTGTGCCTTTACCGCAAGATTGTTTGCGATGATCTTGGCGCTACCATTTGCCATCAATTCCGCAAGTTCGGCTTGATCAATAACATGATCTCCCTCAGGAACGGGAGCGTAATGAAAAACAATTTTTCCTTTATCCGCGCCTTTTGTCAACTCAACCCATGCACCCTGTGTGTCGGGCCTTGGCATGTTCTGGCTCATGTTGTTGGGATCAATGGGCCCAGTTGAGTTTTTTGGTGCCGAGGGGTCGTACCATGATGGCATTCAGATCATCCTGTTCCGGAAAATTATTCGCCAGATGCACGAAAATGTTTTTTGTTCTTTTTCTTTTCAGTTTTCTTGAAGGGTTCTGATTCGGGAATCTTTCTGTTCTCGCGAGGCTTTCCAAGGCTGTTCTGTATTTCTCTCATGATCTGTGATCTCTGCCTGTTGTTAAGATGCTCGACACCGTAAAGATCTAGATCGTCAACACCATCAATATCTTTTTCTGCGTTGCTGTACATTTTTTATCCTTTTCTCATTTGGAATCTTGAGGAAATATGCTGAGCCAATCCGGTATTTCAACATCGCTGTTTCGCAGTAATTGATGAAGCGCGGAATTTTCTCGACGATATATCAAAACCTCTGAGGTAAGTGTAGCAACTTTTCTTCCAAGAAGTTCAATTTCTGATTCGTAATGTGCTCGAAGGGCGATCATTTCTCTTTCGTGACGGTTCTGAGATTGCTCAATGTCTTTCTTGAGTCCAAAGATTTCTTCCTTGAGTTCGTTTCGATGGATGTCATTTGCGCTGATAATCATCGCAATTTGTTCGTTAACCGCTTTTTGCTTGGCAGCAATGTCTCGTTTTTCCAATGCAAACATAGCAATGGGCACGGCAGTATTTCGACGAAAAGTCAAAAAAATCATGTTGCCAGCAAGCGTGGCGGCTGAAGCAAGAATGGCCGTGACCACTTGTTCGGGAATGTAGTCGAAAATCATTGGCCCTCTTTTTTGTCCGAATACTCGGCATGGTAATTTTCTGCAACATCCGCCAAACCAAGACGATTGATCAGCGGATTATGTTCAAACTTTCCACTTGACTTTGGAGCCCAAAGATCTCCACGACAGGGCATGGGAATGGGAATGCGCATCTCGGCACTCGTATCCGCAACAATCTGTCCATCTCGATTCCGTAACACACGGTTTCGTTGCACCGGCATGGGCACAAGTATTTGCAAGGTTTTCATTGCTTCGCTCAACAATCCGCAGGTATGCTCTCTTGCGCAACGGTAACAGGATTTTTCAGCCATTTTTGGTATACTTCCGTGAATGATAATCTCCGGATCATCCTCAGGTAATGTCTGGCCTGTCAACTGTATTCTCATCGATGTTCCTGTGTTGTTATTATATCATGATCTTTGTGCAGGAGTTTTTGTTTAACATGGTTGTGCATTTTAGCAAATCAAAAGCCTACGCAAAAGGATTATCCAAAAAGCTTAGGCAACATATTTTTATGAAAAAATACTACGATTCTGTCGGATTTGTTCCGGAGGAACCTCCCGTTTCTCATCCGGAAGAGACGTTTTATAAATCTTTCATACTTATGAAGAATGCCGTTTCTTCCTTAAGTGATTTAAACTCATCGGAAGACTCCGTAGGAATTATACACAAATCCTTGGGCGGCACAAGGGCTCCGCAAAAAAGACTTTCGACCCCTTCGTCAAACACTAGAAGCGGGCATGTTGGAACAGGAACCAGACCGCATCGAAACGTGAAACTTTCCTCTGTTCCCACGTCCTCCAATCCTTCTTCTTCCGTGATGTCAAATCAGCAGCCGTTGACGTTTTCGGCGTCTCCCTATCAAGTAAAGGAATCTTCGGAAAACTGGAAAGCTCATCAGCATTTGCATGTTGGATCGATTGTCATGGTTCAGCATCCCTTCAATCACAAGAATCCTGTATGGGCACGAATTGTTGCGATTGGCGATCACGGAATAACGTGCATGGATCATGACGGCGAGAAACATATGATTCGCTGGAATCACATTCAGGATGTTCAGCCGGTTATTTCATCTGGCGACTTGGACGGTCGTGACCGCGATGCTCGAACGGAATTGGCGAGGCTTGGAATGCCTGTCAGTGCGGTATCACTGAATTCGGCAGAAGTCATTGAAGCGATGAATTACCTGCGCAACACAAAGATTCCCTTGGTCAACGATGCTCGTCTTGATGACGAGGAAGTCGACGAAGCCTACAAGGAGATGTACGGAATGCATCTCCCAGTTGATTTCGTTGACATGACAAAAATGCGACAACCCAAGAAAGAACTTCCTGAATACCTGTCCAAACTTGCCGCAGATGTGCAAGGAAAAGGCGAGAACATCAATGTCGAGCTTTTGGCAAAACTTTCCAAAAAAGATATTTTGAAGGTTCTTTCTCATTATTTCAACAAAGAACGAGATGCGTGATGAACAGAAACGCCTTGATAGAGGAATGGGAAATAGAAATGCCTGACGGCACTATTATTCGAGACGAAATAGAATATGTCTACAAACTCAGCGAGATCGGTGTGGAATTGACTCCTGAAAGAAATCGCAGAATTGTCACATTTTCCGACGGAGAGGAATCCATTATTCCTGTTCCGGAAAATTTTGAACAAAACAGAAAGGATCTTCACAAGATCATTACCGACTGGAATGATGCGATAAAAGCTCATGAATCCAAGTTGGAAAAACGAGAAAATAATTATATGATATATTCAAATTGGATTGAACAATATCTTGATGGAAAAAGTTTTGCAAAAATGCTATTTTCCAATGCTCCCGTTCGAACAAAAACCCAGAAAGACATGATGCATGCAGATTCATAAATGTTCGTCTTGCGCAAAGGATGCTGTGGTAAAAGCGGTTGTCGCTCCAAAGCATGACATAAGAATTTCAAAAACGTTTACAATGTGCCGTGAGTGTTCCGATAGGTTGGTTCAATCATTGCGTGATTCATTTCAAAAACAAGTGCGAATATCTGACTTATAGAGGGTATCATGGGGAACAACGTGGCATTGGCATTCATAAAGGGATTTACCTTGTCCGGAAGCGGACGAAGGGGAATGACTTCGTATGTCAGTCGTAGCAGAATCAAGGGCTCGAAGACTCCGGTGGGCCCGAATGGACCAGTTGCGGCAGGAATCTATACGTCGTTCGCCATGCGCGTTCCCATTGAAATGACAAATGGAGCAATTCCTCCTCCAGAGGCTATCATTCCACATGCGCAGCAGCATTCCGATGGCAGCACAAACTGGCGACATGTCAAGCCTAAAGCCAAAATCATCATTACCGTCAACAATCACAATTCTCCTCTGCACGGACATCACATCATGTTGGAGCGACTTGAAAATGGATTGTTCAAGCTGGTCAATCCTGAAAATAGAAAAAAGAAAAAAAATGGGCCAGAAGAAATAATCATTGATTTGGAAAAAGCCTTTGATTCAGGCACGTGGCGAGAATTGCCGATGACACGGAAAGCCATTACGGGAGAGGTGGATGAAAGCGGATTTGTCAATCCTGAGTCCGTGCGTCCCGGCAGATCATTTGCGGAAATGAATGATATTGCCAAGCGCACCAAAGCTGCGGCCGAAGCCAAGCGCAGTGCAGACGTCGAGCGTGTGGCTCGTGCGGCAGCCGAGGCGGGAAGATCTCAGAACACACGTAATCCCGACTTTACTGATTCCATTACCGGATCATTAGCCGCGGCACGAGGAGCTGTTGCTGGGCTGGACATGCCGGGAAGACCCGGCATCAGGATTTACAAACCTCCTGCGAGAAAACTAAGAACATCCAAATAAAGACAAGGAACAAGGAAAATGAGTATTTCAGACATTGCAAGGTCCGTGCCCTTTCCATTTCGTATTGAATTAATCAAGGCATCAAGAAAACGCCCAAAAAAAGTCGACGGCGAAGGAACTCCTCCTCCACCTGATGATTTGGATACAGGTTTAGATGCAGATTTTGCGCCAAGAGGACCAAATTCGAGTGGTCCGTCCGAAGTCCGTCCATCTCCTCTTTCTGCGGGAGTGTCACGCGGGACATGGCCAGGACGGGGCCCCGAAGTTTCTCCTCCTCCTCCTGCGGAAGTGTCACGCGGGACAGTGTCACGCAGGACATGGCCAGGACGGGGCCCCGAAGTCTCTCCTCCTCCTGCGGAAGTGTCACGCAGGACACAGCCAAGACGGGCCGCCGAAGTCCCTCCTCCTCCTCCTCCTCCAGCACCCGAACTAGTGGATGATGGGGGCGAAGATGCACAGCCTGTGATGCCACCAGAGGTTGCTGCTAGACAGAGACGTCGCAATCCCCGAAGAGGCAGCATCGCCGCTCTCGGCCCGTTCACCCATAACCCCGCCGAGTCGAGACGTCTTCCCACAAAACCCGCCGGGGCGAGAGGCAGCATCGCCAGTCGTCCATCAGTTGGGTCGGAAGCAAGTGACGACCTTCAGCAACGAAAATCTGCAATGAAGGAAATTATGACAGAGTTTGTGAGATATCATGCACATGGGTCATTGCATCCAGAAGTAATAAATCCTCAGGGCATGTACAAAGATGCTCATCACTCGGAATTAATCGAAGGTCAGTACAGCGGCTCGAATGACACGTTTACGGCTACGAGGAATCCGCAAGAGGCAGCAGCTGAAATACTTATCAGACGCGAAGAGAGAAGAGCCGGAATAGGTGCGATTCAAGGCAGACCAGCAAGGAAGTTAACAGTTGAACAAGAAATACAAGATGAACTTGAACGTAAATGGATGAATGATGTGTACACACATGTCTTAAAAAATGTTCGAAACAATTTTGATGTTGAGACATTGGATCCAAAACTGCTTGTATCTTATCTTAACAAATCCTATGGCAATCCAAAAAGCAATATTTCACATCAAAGTCTTATGGAAGAGTTTGGACATCATCCGGTTTTGTTCCATATGGGTCAATCACAAAAATTTCGTCACATTGACGACAGCGTGAAATCTTTTGCGCAATATGGACATTTGTACGATAATGTTTACGGTCCTCAAGGAAAAATCGGGGGACCAATATACGACGAAACGCTTGAGCGACTTAGGAGAAGAGGAAGAGCAGAAACTGAATCTCGTGCCGGAGGAAGACGCATTGACACTCGAAGAGTAGCGCCATATTTTGATTTTGATCGTAGTCTTTCTTTTGCAATGAAAAATTCAGATTTTATCATAAAGGCTTTCAACGGATATAACACCGGAGATCCGTGGAATTCCGCGTCAACGCAAACGTCATTTGCAGATAACATGTCACAGGAACAAAATTACAATCAAGCGCTTTTGAACATTGCGAACAATCAAATTCCAGCATTGTTTCAACGTTTTTCAGACAAATCTAGAGATGAAATTGATAACACATCGCCTGCCGCGCCAGCAAAGCCAAAGCGAGATAAATCATCAAAGGGCCCGCGGCGGCCGGGTTCGCTACCGGAGCTCGGGAGATCAAAGGGTGATGTAAGAGAATCGATGGGTACGTCTATCGGATACTTGAGGTCTGTCCCTCCTGGCTCTCCTCTTCCTCCCTCGTTTTCGCCGAAACGAGTGTCTTCTGGTTAATTGGAAAAAAAAGTGAGTGCATCAACAAGGTCTCAGTCACATATTCCGGAAATGCCTCTGTTGGCAAGAGTTGGCAGATCAATGACGGTAAACCCCGCACTTGTTGCACACATGGCAAAACTGGATTTTCTTGCGCAACATGAAAGAGCCGATTACAATGCCCGATTGGGATGGAGACCTGATCCGTCCGGACAAGGGCAGCCAGCGTTTGTTCCGGAAGCATCGGATGGAAGAGGGCAAATCCTCAATCTAGATGGAACAAGGGCGAATCAATCGTTTTCCTCTTTACCTGCGGCGCAGCAATTGTCAGAAGCGCGATTGCGACTTCTTGGTGTGATAACTCCAGAAATGTTTCATCACATGATGTCAAGAAGAAGAGGTTCTGCTCACCAACAGTGGGCGGATGCATATGAAAATATCCTTGGCAGGTTGAAGACTTCACGCGGATCAGAAGAGATTAGCGATCCTGTCAAGAGGGCAGCGTTTTTAACAACGCTTCAATCAGAAATTAGCGGAAAATTACAAAATTCTCAATCATTAGGATGGTTGTCACCCGGAAGACAGACTGCATATTTTCGCGCTATTCGTCCAGTTTTCAGTGATGTGTCTGGTCACCAACGACAGTGGTCTCATCCGTCGTATCAACCTGAATTAATGACTTCCATAAGAAATTCTCGTGACGCCGGAAATTATGATTTACATCAATTTATTAGGGAGGGAGAAGTTCTTCCAAGAACAAACGTTAGAATGAGGCCTTCAATGGCAACACCGTATACTGAAATGGAAAGTTTACTATCATTTCCGGAAAAAGAACCAACAAATCCTGAATTAAGAAAAAAAATGTCAAGCGCGTTGGCTTATGTTGCTACTGATGAAAGCAGTGCTATTGCAAGACATCCCCTCATTAAAGAGTTTCAGGGAACCGGAATGTATCCGGGAATGACAAAAGATCATGTGAGTTTAATTCGAGTCATGCCAACACTTTTGCACAGAATGCCTGATGGATCAACGCAACCTCATCGTGAGCCAGTTTTCACGTTTTTGCCTCATGACAGTCGTAAAATAGCTGCAATGCGAGATTTCGCATTTCATGGGAGTTCATATCATGAGTAATTATTTGACATCAATAACCAAAAAATCATTTTGGTTGCCTCCTCCGCGGCATGTTTTACGACAAGAAGTTACAAGACGTGATGATGAGCCACCCTTGATGGAAGCTACTCCTCAGGTGATAAGTCATATTGACGAATGGCCAGTGAAGAGCGGACGTGTTGGGCAAGACAGCGAAGCTAGCAGTAGTCGCCAAGAACGAAGAGCGTCACGTCCGTTCAACGCTGTTGATGATAGCGCATTGATTCCGTTTGACGCACCATCGAAAGAAATAAAAATTCCTGAGCCAATGAAAGGAATTTCAAATTATCTTGCAACAGATGCGATAGGTCGCCCAATAAGGGGTCGGACCGCTGAAGATAAAAAAGCTTTGGCAATATTTCCTCGTAGCCGTATTAAATTAACTCGTGAGGTCGTTGATCCTCAAAATTTGTTTATGACGCGACAAGGAATTTCTCTTCCCGGAAAACTCATAACTCCTGCCACTTGGGGCGAAGAACTTGAACCTGTTCATCCGCATTCAAGCGAATTATGGGATTATAGGATACCTGCGCATCTTAGAGTTTCGCCAGACAATCCGCGATACCCGGAGCCACATGAGGGAGATCGAGGCTTGCCACCAAACTTTCCACGTTTTCCAAACCCCGATGGGTCCGAGCATATACGAGCCCTAGATTACTATAATTATCTTTGGCAAAGAATTGTGCATGATAAAGCACAACAAAGAGGCCAACAAGAAACCCTTTTACGTGAAATGGATGGAGACGCTGAATTTGCTCGTCAACAAGTCATTGATTTTGGTCAAGATGATCCATGGGATGATAGTTGGATGCGTACGCCAAGCTATCTTGCTTTGATACAGGAACAAGACGGTCGTGAAGCGGCACAATCTTTACATGATGAAATGACTTCACAAGAAAAAGATGCATATAATCAAGCACTTAGAGAAAGGGCTGCAACAGGGAAAGATTTTTTGGTGGGGTCTCCGTTCTTTCCCGATAAGGAAGATCCTCAATAATTCTATCATCAACAAGCCTTAGATGTTTATGCGCGTCTTCATCAAATGATGGCTGCTCACATGCGTCAAATGATAAGAACAGGAAGAAGAGGAAGAAGATAATGAAAAAAATAAGCAATCTTGACAGACTTGTTTCTGCAATTGAAAAAGTTGACTTTGATTTTTCAAATGAACAGAAAACAACTTCATACAAAAGGCAAAACACTGTAAAAGATTCCGTAAACACAAAAATTCGTTCCTATACTTCCGAATTAAAATCAAAAGAATCCAAATTTTTAACAAAATCAACTCTTGATCAAGAAAGAGAAGACAAGGTTAATTGGGAATTAAATTTTGCAAAATTTTTGCAAGGGTTGAGGTCGGGAAATGGCTCGAAAAAATCAACAGGCGATCCTGTTGATTCTTCGGGACTTGCGACTGGAGTTCGGGAAAGAGCAAGTCCACCGTCGAGTCAATCTTTATCGCCAAGAACACCTATCATTACTCCAAAATTTATTACCGTAGATGACATACGCGCAGACGCAGCTCATCATGGATATACACTTGAAGAGGCAGCGGCAGCACGAGATCGTTATGCAGGTATGCTAAAAATGCCTCATTCAGACGAAGACATTGATCCGCACACTAGCAGTCCGTGGCATCCCGGACTACAGGGATTCAACAATATGATTGATCGCACAAAAGGAAACGATCCAGTTGTGCGATCAAATGCAGATCGCGAGTTGATTCGTTGGATGGCAAATTGTCGAGCGCACAGGATCGAGTCTCGAATACGCGCCAACCTTCCACATGAAAAAATTCAGATTTTTGATAATAGCTTGGGTCAGGCAAACTTTTTCAAAAATGTGAAATGGGTAAAAAGTCTTACGGCAAAAACCAAGATGTTTCGTCTTTTAAAATCAGTAGCAAAAATTGAGGCAAAATTTTTACACAACTATATCTAGAAGTTTTTTTGTGGCTACCCAACAATTGTTGTCAAGAAGTTTTGCTTCGTTTTTTCTGGAAAGCGCAGAAAGCATTCCCATAACGCGATGAGGGGTAATTTTCATTGAGGAATTTGCGTCATTCTGCGTTGACGATCCGCATATTGCTGATACGATGTGCTCACTTTCTATGCCGTTCTGGCCTGATTTGACAAGCAAACAAATCAAAAGATATCTTGTTTTTTCTCGCACATAAAAAAGTTTGTTTTTTTGATCAATATTGTACTTTTTTGCTTGAATTCTTGATGAGTTGACAATATCTTCAGATAACACAGGAAGAAAAAGCAACGAGTTTTCGAGTATTCCATTATCAATGCATTCGGAACGAAACTTTAAAAGCTCTTCGTGTGCGTCAAGAATATCTTTTCTCATGTTTTCAATTAATTCAATTTTTCCAACCAACTTTTTGTGCATGTATTGATATTTTTCAAACATCGGAAGAGAGCGTTGTGAGACATTTCTCGAATTTTCCATGTCCGGAACTCCAAGAGTGTCTATGAATTCCTGAAGCTCCTGAACTTTATTCATCTTCTTTTTCTCCAACAGGGATTCCTTGTCTTTCAAATCGGAAAGAAATTTCTCGCTGAGTGGAGCGACAATCATCCAGTTCACGGTGATTTCTGTCTTGCGCATCCATTTGCGTTCAAGACGAACCGTGACTTGACGGTTTTCCACGTTCTTGACAAAGCCTTGAAGATATTTTCCGTCAAGATAGACGGCAACTTTCGTACCTATGGCAATGATTTTGGAAGGATTCTGATCAAAAGGATTTCCTTGCGGAATTCGGCTCTTGTGTATGTTGAAATTGGTATTTTGACGCAATTGCATGAGTAATTATTTTTCCATTTTTTCCAGACCAAAGCGATCCAACTTAACGGCAACATTTGTCGAGTCAGGGTTTGACTTCTGAAGCACTGTGGGGAACTTTTCCAAATCACAAACAGGACATAAATCAATCGGAATCGAATCAGTTGCTGAGCGACTTTTTACCATTACTTTTTGTAACGGAGTTCCGCATTCACATCTTCCAAGTTGAGACATTGTATACTCCTCCAGATAAATAAATTATACAGGAATTTATCACAAACGCAAATTTGCCAAAAAAATACCGCAAGGCTTTGATAAAATTGACAAGCGTCATGACTGCCAGAAGTTGTGTGGTATACTCTTTGCTACATCATCGCGCCCCCGCATTCGGGGGCGTTCCCTGTTGTGGAGGAGGAACCATGCTACAATTCACCGAAGAAAAAGAAAAGACCGCTTACGCTGCCGAAGACGCCGATCTTGCGTTTCACTCGCTTTTTGCGTCCACTGATCCATTTTCCTCAGTCGAATGGCAAACTGCCGATGTAACAACCGGATCTGGTCGAATCATCAAGAATGTCGAGTTTCCTGCGTTTTGGAGCGATAACGCACGGATACAGGTAACTGAAAAGTATTTTCGCAGAGCGGACGTTCCGCAGTTTCCCTTGCACAATGGCGTCTACGACCGTCACGAAGCAGGGCGTCAGGGAATTGACTGGAAAGCCTTGCCGACCGGACCAGAGCAATCTCTCAAGCAAGTGATCAATCGCATGGCAGGATGTCTTGCTCATTGGGGAGATCAGTACGGATATTTTGCCTCCTCGCAAGATCGACGTTCATTTTTCAACGACTTGTGTTACATGATGATTCATCAGCATGGCGCACTGAATTCTCCGCAATGGTTCAACACAGGAATTCATTGGGCGTATGGAATTGCCGGAGACGCCAAGGGTCAGTATCATTTTGATTTTGAATTGCAGAAAGCGGTAAAATCATCGTCTTCGTTCGAGCACCCGCAAGCTCATGCGTGTTTCATTCTTGGTGTCAAGGATGATCTTTTTGGCCCCAATGGTATCTTTGACACAGCGAAGCGAGAGGCTCAGATTTTTTATTTTGGATCTGGATCAGGAAGCAATTACAGTTCGTTGCGAGGAAAGGGCGAACCGGTATCTGGTGGAGGAACCTCAAGCGGCATGATGTCATTTCTGGATATCTATGATGTTGGGGGAGGAGCCATCAAGTCCGGAGGCAAGACTCGTCGTGCGGCAAAGATGGATATTTGCAACGATGATCATCCTGAAGTGATTGAGTTTGTTGAGTGGAAAATGCGGCAGGAAAAAATGGTTCGCATTCTTATCGAAGCGGGAATGAGTGGAGGATTTGAGGACGAAGCATATCGCACTGTTCGCGGCATGAATTCAAACAACACTGTTGCGTTCAGCCATAAATTCTTTACTGCTCTTGAAAAGGGTGACGACTGGAAATTGCGGTGGGTTACTGATCCTACGCATGTTTCAGAAACGTTTCCGGCCAAGCATCTTTGGGACAAGGTCGTTTATTCCACGTGGTTCAGCGCTGATCCCGGTATTCATGCCACCGATACGATTAACGAGTGGCATACCTGCCCTCAGGATGGACGAATTGTTTCAAGCAATCCGTGCTCCGAGTATCTCTTTTTAAATGAGACGGCATGCAATCTTGCTTCTCTCAACTTGGTTAAATTTTACGATGAAACCACGAGGTTCTTTGACACAGAGACGTTTAGGAAGGCAGTGAATATCTGGCAGACTGCGTTGGACATTACGGTTTCCATGGCGCAGTATCCAGCAGAGGATATTTGCACCAAGAGTGTCGAATACCGGACGACTGGCCTTGGGTATACAAATCTTGGTGGATTGCTCATGCTCATGGGATACGGTTATGATTCCGATTCCGGCAGGCAAGTAGCCGGGGCCATCACCGCCATTCTTGGAGGCCAGTCGTATAGCTGGTCTTCCGTCATGGCTCGAAAGCTTGGAGCGTACCCTGCGTTTGATCGCAATCGTGACGATCATTTGCGAGTCATTCGCAATCATCGTACGGCAACGCATGGAGAGACAAACTACGAAGGCGTCACCAAGACCCCAGAGGGATTGCAGGATCAATCATTTCCTTCCGAATTTGTCAACATTCTTGTTGCCGCACGAAATGCATGGAATCGCGCGTTGACGCTAGGACAAAGGCATGGGTTCAGGAACGCGCAAACAACCGTGCTTGCGCCGACCGGAACAATCAGTTTTGCCATGGACGCGGATACCTTTGGTATTGAGCCGGATTATGCATTGATCAAATACAAGGCATTGGCTGGCGGCGGATATGCGGTCATTGTGAACCGATTGATAGACCCTGCGCTTAAGGGCCTTGGATACAGTGACAAAGCCCGAGCTTCGATCATCGAGTATGTCAACAAGCACGGAATGGTTGAGGGTGCGCCGTATCTTGCAGAGTATCATTATGATATTTTTGATACAGCGGTTGCGGCGACCAAGCAGGGGAGGAGTCTTTCTCCCAGCGGCCATGTTCGAATGATGGCTGCGTGTCAACCGTTTCTCTGTGGAGCAATATCAAAAACCATTAATTTGCCGGAAGAAGCAACTGAGTCGGATATTTCTGATGCATATCTTTTAGGGTATAATTTGGGACTGAAGGCCATTGCGGTGTATCGTGCAAATTCAAAGGCCGCATCCGTCATGTTTACGAACGCGGAAGACTTGAAGAATCGAACAAATATCAATCTTGCAGACACGACATTTGACGTGAAGAAGATTTTTCGGCAGTCAGTGGGGCTTTTTGTCGATTCCATGATTCATCGGGAACAACTATCGGAACAACCAATGGCTGATCAACCTTCCGATGAGTTCGTGCTTGATTCAACGTGTCAAAACGGAGAGTGTCTCATGCCTGAAGGTTTCCGTTGCAAAAATGGCGAGTGTCTTCTTGTGGCTCAGGCGTCGGCAATCGAAATGCCTGCGTACGGGTGCAAGGACGGAGTATGTTCGGTGTAAGGAATGAATAAATGGTAAATTACTCAAGTCCTTTCGTTTTAGCAAACATCGGGCCAGCGCTTGAGGCAACGTCCTATGTGTCCTCTCCAGTGGTGGGAGCTACCACGAAGTTTTCCATAAAGATAACTCGGGATGGTAACCCAGTAAATACGGCGTTGGTCACGCTGCAAGTGGAAAACATGGGTGGTTCTGTAATTTACCCGACCGGACCCGGCAGCGTGACCAACGCTGCCGGGGGCACTGTCGTGACTGGTACTGCGACAACGTTTCTCTCCACGTTCAAAGCTGGAGACACCATAACCATTGGCGCACAGAATGCCGTCATATCGACAGTGACCTCCAACACATCCATGGTGACCGCGCCGCTATCATCACTTCATGTAAATTCGACATATTCCGGATATTGCCTCATTCCTAGGGATACTCAGTTTGCGGCAATGTATTCATTCATTCCTGAATCCACAGCAATTTTTCCTTCCGCAGGAGAGTTGTACAAGATAAAATGGAACATCATTGTCGCAGCTCAGGGAATCTATCCTAGACTTGTTCTTCCTGTTAACCACATTGTTGTAGCGCAAGAACCATGATGCAATCTGATCAAAATCTGCATTATCTGGTTTATCATCAACCATCTGAAAAAAACTATAAAATACCGTATTGGTATGAAGAGTATAATTCGTGGAAAGATTTTATTTTTTTTGCGCGACAAAAATATCCTTGGACAATGTCTTCCACGATTCGTTGCAAGTGGATGGATACGTTGTTTTGGATAGGGCTTGATACTACAATCAGAGTTCCTCCTCCGGCCAAACTTCACTACCTTTGTTTTGCCTATGAGCTGATGGATCATCCGGTGTGGATTACCATGGGATACAGTCGCGAGGAAGCCATCTCGCACATGCTGTGGGCAATTTCCGATACCGTCAAGTATTTTCGCAGGAAGGGCTCCGCTGAGGAGACACGTCATTTTCTGAAGGATTTTTATTCAACTCACGGAATCGAGCAAATTTCCGAGCAATGACGTGATATACTTCCCCGGATAGTGCGGGGGTAGCTCAGCTGGTAGAGCATCTGCCTTCCAAGTAGATTGTCGCGGGTTCGAGCCCCGTCTCCCGCTCCATGGCCCCGTAGCTCAGGGGATAGAGCATCAGCCTTCTAAGCTGTTGGTCGCAAGTTCGAATCTTGCCGGGGTCACCACGGACATGTCAAGGAGTAGCAAGTGGGAACAGGCACGTTCATGCTATCAGTAGCATTTTTGGCATTCTTGTTTGTGTGGCTGGGAAATCATCCAAAAAAATGAATTTTCTGGAAGGAGTCCTGATCGTTAATGTTGTTTTTTTTATTGTTTTATGTACTGATCATGTATGCAATTCTTGTTGCATGGCTTTTTTGGGCGGCGAGAGTTAGAGATTGAACGTATACATTGCAAAATTTTGGGCGCAAAAACATAACGACCGTCGTTGGACCGATTGCGGGTATCATTATTCCTTGAGCCCTTGGGCGTATGATGCAAATCTTGATGAACTGCAGGAAGGCTGGATGATTGAGCCTTTCGAGGCAATTGAAGTAAGCGAGGAAGAAATTGGAAACTACCAACTTGAAGAAAGCAACGTCTCCGAAAACGACAACATCATCAAGTCCGGTCGAGATCTCATTCTCCGGCTTGAGCGGAACACTATTCAATCATATTATTCAAAATCGAAAAGAGTTGTTTGAGAATTTTTTTTATGAGCATCGAATTACACGATTTGAGCGTATTGATTGGTCGTATGATTTTCGTGGTAAAACCCTTGTGTTAAGATTGTTTGAGGAAATTCCGGGAGAACTTACGCAAAAGTGAGTTTTCCGTGCCGCTGTAGCTCAGGGGTTAGAGTAGCTGTTTTGTAAACAGCGGGTCGTGGGTTCGAATCCCACTGGCGGCTCCATGAAAATAAAAAGCCCATGCAACAATAATTGTCGAGCCAAGGACGGAGTGTGCGTTGGGTGCAAGCGCACCGTCGAGGAAATCAAGCATTGGCGCGGATACCCGAACGCCGAGAAACGCGCTATAATTGAGCGTGTAGAGAAAGAGGGGCAATCATCATGACCGATCCGCCGAAGCAATTGACACCCGGCAAGCCGTATCCAAAGCCGGAAAAGAAGGTAAAGAAAGGCAAGAAGTAGTTACGATGCAGGCGTTGCTTTATACTGCACTTGCAGTGAGAGCAGCGCCTTTCGTTACGCAGTTTCGAAAGGGATTTTTGAGAATGGTAGTCATGATTTACGAATCTTGGACAGGCTCGTGGTACATGTGGGGCAATGATGTGCCGCGAATGCGCATGGACGCACAAGAAGATCTGGATTTGTTCCAGATGGATATCACTGGAATAAGGAAAGGTACTGGTCGTGAGTGAAGATCTGCAATATTTTCAGTTTGGAATGCACTTGCTTTCAAGCACATTGCTGCTCATGATTTTTTATGTTTTGTGTAGTACTCCAAAAAACAACGGACCGAGAGGCGGCAGATCTTGACACCGCCGCTGTCGAAAAAGAGAGATTGAACATGGCTCATGCATTTCCTGAAGAATTCTCTCCGATTCCTGCTCACGTTGAGCATGATGTGACCTTTGATATTCATTCATATGATATCGAGCGAGTTGGTCCGTTCTGGAATCGAACCATTACCCTTCGTCGTTGCGGCTGCGTCGTGACGTTGCCGAAAACCGCAATGGCCTACGGTGTTACCGCAACATGGCATTTTGTTTTTGCGGACATTGATCATCATGATTGCAAATCGACACGTCGACAATCATCGGTTGCGACGATTGCTCCCGAAGCATTTGCTCCAAGAGCAGAAGAGATCGGGCGCATGCTGAGGCATGATGATCCGTTTCAGTCCTATGTGTTGTGCGCCATGGATGGATGCGAAATATCGCAACTGGAGTCTGTCTGTGAGCACGGATTGCCTTCTTGGCCGTTATATTTGAACTACTTGTCCACGAAGTGGAGTGATGTCCACCATTTGCTCCCGAAAGGAACAGAAAAGAAATGATTGCTGCACCACCTATGGAAATTCCTGTTCGCTCCATTCCTGAGACAGAAATTGAAGACGAACATGTTGAAGATGAGAGTTACTTTTGGGAGGATGTTTTCAGGGCTCCGCTCTTTCCCGATCAAGAACAGGAATCTCAACCGGCGAAGGCATCTCCTGATGGGGCATTTGACACTGGATCTTCGGAAAAGTAATCGATGATGGACACACATTGGGGGCCGTACAATATTGCCCTGATTGGTTCAGCTGGATCTGGCAAGGATACGATGGCCGACATTCTTCTGGACTATCTTCCCTCAAGCAAGAAATACGCATTTGCTGATGAATTGAAGCGTCTTACGAAAAAAATGCTCGAAGACATCATTCTGTCGGAAAGCCTTTCGATAAATCTTGACCAAATGGATTCAGCAGAGTTTCGTGTTCTCATGCGTCCGCTTTGGCAATGGTTTGGAACAGAGTTTGGGCGAGAGCGTCTTGGCAAGCACGTTTGGGTTGACGCGCTTGCCCGACGTATCGAAAAGGAAAGTCGAGAGACGGTCTTTTCTACCATCGTGACTGATTGCCGATTTCAAAACGAATACGAGTGGCTGAAAAACAACAATTATGTCATTGTTCGTGTTCATGGAGAGTGGAGAAAGGCTTTCGGAATTCCCAATCATTCCAGTGAGACAGAGCACGTTGTTCTTCAAGAAGATATCATTTACAATAACTGTTCTCCCAAAGAGGACATGATTTCTTGGGTTCAGAATGACCTTATTCCATTTTGCGAAAAAAAACGCAAGATGGAGCTTATTTTTGCCAGTCAGGAGGAATGAATGGATTGCGTAATGATCAATGGGGCGTCAATGCTTTTGATATTCGGGGTTGTTTGCATTATTTTTGTGATCATGTGACATGAAAAGCTGTGTGTGTTTGTACGAAAACAGAAAAAAAGCAGGATCATTGACGGCTGTTGTGCGAACCATTATGGATCATTCATCGAATGAGCATGATTATCGTTTTGAGACAGAGCTTTATGACGATGTAAATCTTCTTGCAAATGAATATGCGTTTTCTTTCTCAAATTTTGCCAACATGATTTATTCGTTTCCTGCGTACACCATCTTTCATCATCGCAAAAATGGCATGAGGGCGGTCTTTGTCGATCAATGGCATACTGATCCGGAAAATCTTTCGGAGGAGTGGAGAATGATCGCTGTGGCGAGTCCCTGCTCGTCGGACGTACGAGCCAAGGAGGAATTTCATGTGGTGGTGGCAGTCACCTCTCCAGCGTTGTCCAGAGACGCGTATTTTTTCATCTTTGGCGAATATCCGGCTGAACGTGCGTCCTGATCGACGGTTGCTACAATGTCCGAAATGAAGCGTCGAATTACGTGGCGAGTTGGAGGAAGCAGGTCTTCGTCCAGCTTTTCCTCTTGGAAACCGGAAGAAGGTTTGACCGGATTTATCAACGGTCGCCGGTGGATTGAGGAACCAAATAGATTCAGCGTTTTTGGCCGCAAACTTTTTGACCTGAATTGCAAATCCTATGTTGATGGAGAAGATCATCCGTGCGTTGATTACGAATCCATGATGGATGGCATTATTCGCGCAGGAGAAACACGGGCCAAGGTATTTGTCACATGGTTTCTTGATTCCATGCCTGTGGCGTGGGCACTCATTGATCCGCATGTAAGAATTACCCCAAAAGAGGTGAGCGTGTGGATGAAAAACGACATGAGCCTCGTGAGCGACACGGAAAATGAAGACTGAAGAAAATATTCGAAAAAAAATTTGTGATTTCATCGAGGAAAATTTTCCCAATCACGACGGTGAAGAAGGAAACGGCATTCTTCTTGCTGATGGGTTTGAGAAAGCGTTTCTTGGCGTTGGAGCGGCATACTACAATCCACCTTGTGCAATTTACGATTACGACAAATGCATTGATATTCTCGTGAATGATGATTGTGATTTTGAGCAAGCAATCGAATATTTTGAATTCAATGCAATTGGTTCGTACGTAGGCCCACAAACACCATTGTTTATAAAAGTGATCAAGAAGGAAACTCAAGAGTGAACAGGTTTATTCTTAGCGAAGATCCTCAGGAAGCGGCAAAATATCATAATGACAAGCATGTTGTCAAAATGATCCTTGAAGAAGCGCAAATGCTTAGCACCGTGCACCAGTTGTCGCTATCGGATATTTATCCTGATGCAGCAAGCATGTTGTACCGTCCAACGCATCGCAATCATCCTTGTGTTGTTTGGTTGCAGCAGTCGACGGAAAATTATTTCTGGGCACTTCGTCTTTTCGAGTCATTGGCGGCAGAGTACACGTTTCGTTACGGCAAGCAACACAAGTCGTTTGGCTTGCATGGATTGTTCATTTATCCTCCGCCGGAAACACCCACTGTTGGCATGACGCCATTTCCTTTGGCCATGCCAGAGTATTGCAAGAAAGAAAACCCGGTTGAATCCTATCGCACGTATTACGTAATGGAGAAAAGAAATCTTGCGCACTGGACTCGGCGCGAACAGCCAGCCTGGTGGGAGCATCAGCAATCTCTCATGGCAGTTCTTGCCTGAAAGCATTTCAAGGAGAAACATCATGCCTGTCATCAAACTGGAGAACATAACGTGGTTCGATGCCCCAGAACATGTCGAGTTGCCAACGGAGGCTCTCGTCGAGATAAGCGACGAGGAGTATTCTTCTGATTTGGTCAAATCCACATTTCACAAGATTCTTGAAAATTACGCAAACGTTCAAGTAGAGAGCTTTGAGGTGAAGCTTGTCATGGGCAAGGGTCCAGTGCTGAAATACAGGAAGCCACGTGATGGCGAACTGGTTTTTTCCGGTCCTTTGTGGTAACACAAGCCTTGGGACCCATAGCTCAGCGGTTAGAGCATCTCTCTCATAAAGAGCAGGTCGCAGGTTCAAACCCTGCTGGGTCTACCCAAAAAAATTCATAAAAAATATCATCTATTCTGGAGGAAACACTAATGTCAAAAAGTTTTGTTTCAGAGCAAGATGCGTGGAACATGGGATTTGATGACGGATCGGACATGGCTCATCAACATATGGAGGCAGGAGAGGATCCGGTGCAGCCATCCGTTGGCTGGCACGAGTGGCTTCTTTCGGAAATTGGCAGGGAGGGTCTCTGTGCCATCATGGAAGAGGACGAGGCGGAAAACATGAGCGAATGGACTTCTGCCATGAATCGCAAGCTGCTTGAGTACGACGAGGGGGCCAAGGAAGGTTTTCTCCACGTGGTGAAGGTCATTTACGGAAATCGCACGGCTGGCTCTTGACACGCGTGGCGAGGCGTGATAAAACTGTTCGTAACTGAATCCCGGAGGTGCTGAGAGAAAAACCGGATCGTTTTTTTCTTCATGTAGTCTCATATTATTTTGGAGGTTATTCGTGCCACTGGAGCCGCAGACAAAAGTCGCGCAATTGCAAATCGGTTCAGTTTGGGAGACAAAGACAAAAAGACACCTTGGTCATCTTCGGACGATTCTAGGTTTCAATAAGAACAACACGGTTGTTCGAGTCGGAGAGTATACAAAGAAACATCGACAGCACACGAAAAACATCTACTCCATCAAGGTTGACGTGTTTGTTCGCGAACACGATTTTAGAAAGGGATAATCTTATGTGTGTCTATTGCGAAATGTTGCCAAAAATCGAGAAACCAACCAACGGTCTTTCGCGAGTTGCGCTAGGAATCATAAACCGGCAAACCAAGAAAGTACTTTCGGCCAAGCAAAAGGATTATTATGATGCGTTGGCAGAAGCGTTTTCGTCAGGAATTGAAAAAGGTCGTCTCCCCGAGTCTCGCGGAAGCGTGGACGAATTCACCGCACAACCTCGTCATCTGGCTGCTGTTTGTATCACATTGGAGCAGTTTTCTTTTCTGGAATCCGTCGCAAATGAATTTTTTGACGGACATATGGGACATGCCATCGGATGGGTCATCGCTAGTGGGGCAGAAACGGAACATTCACCTGAGGACAAACTAACGCGCGAAACGGTGGTTGACGCGACAGTTGTCGCATCGAATCCCTTCTCTGTTGTGGCTGTCACCAAGCACGTCAAGCCGATTACTCCTGTTCGAAAAATCAAGGAAAAGGTCGTCAGGGAAGCACGAGTGTCACCTATCGATACCATTCCTATTCCTGATCGCGAACAATTGCGTCGCATGCGCGAATTTCTGGGTCTTTCGCAAAATGAAGTGTCGATCAAGACAGGCATTCATCGCAGCACCATTGCCGAAATGGAGCGGGGACGCGACAAACGTGCAAGCTATGCCATTCGGTATCGTATTCACGAGGGGCTGTTGTCACTGACGCCAGCGCAGGCAGAGCACTGATGTCTCTCAAGAAAGACAACGTCGAAGTTGAGAGCGGAAAGTTCCATTATTTCGGACAACGTCCCTTGAGGATCAGGGTTCCAATTGGAGCCAGTGAGGTCATGCGTCGCAACGGAGTATCTGTCGAGGCAGCATTCAAGCAAGCCTTTGACGCAGGATTGGCGCGGAGGGAATATATTCCTCCGTACCAGTTCCGCCACTCCATCTCGATCATTGGCATCGATCATCACGTATACGTGAACTTGCTTGAGAGGCTCTATCTTCCCGAACGAAACGCCGACATGATCGGACTGCTTGCGGGAGTCTCGTTGGCAAAGCACTTCAATGTCGTCATTCCTCCGGTTTCAGGAAAAATGGTTCAGCCACAGCATGAACAGGAACTGAAACGATACGCAAAGATTGATACGGAAATATCATCCGTAATTCGACGACGGAGCAAATAAACGGCGGAGAGAGTGGGATTCGAACCCACGGACCCTGAACAGGCCATCCGTTTTCAAGACGGACGCTTTCGACCACTCAGCCATCTCTCCAGTGATCAAGTATACTGGTGACAAGGGAGTATTTCATGCAAGAAAATGAAATAGCGCAGATTGTCAAGCGAGTTGTTGCGGAGATGGCAGCATCAATGGAGGGCGATATCGAAAAGAAACCATTGTTGACTGATGTCGTTACCGAGGCAGACGTATCGGATGATCAGGAAATTTCTGACGTAGACGAACAAATCATCATGTTGCAGCGGATGGCAGATCAGTTGAAGATTGCTGTTCGTTCAGTCATTCCTGACGAAGAGCCGCACGACTATGTTCTGCTTATGCTGCTGCAATGGATTGATTCTGCAAAGGCTGCGCAAGCGGGCAGTCTTATCGTGTGGCGAGACTCAAAGCGCCAATACACGGATGACGAGATTCAGGAGTTTGAGCAATCAGGCATGATTTTGGAAAGGGCTTCGGACATCGAATCTCTTTATGGATATCGAAATTATGCCGAGACGGACACTGAGCAGGAAGCACCTGCCGAAAAGGTTTCAGAGATTCAGGAACAGAAAGGATATCTGGAATCGCATTTTTACCCATTGCGCAGGGAGACGATTGACCATGCCCTTACGGGAGCAATATCGGGAGGATTGATTTCTCTTCTTGTGGCGTTTCTTACGTTCTTGGCGATAAGGGGATAATTTGTGCCTCCGTTGATCCTTGGCGAACGACGACATCTTTCCAATTCTCAAGTCGAACTTCTGCTGGAATGCAGCTGGAAGCACAAGCTCAAGTACATTGATGATATTGCCGAGCCAAGCACCGAGCATCTGATTGTTGGAGCGGCTGTTCACCGTGGCGTTGAGTCCTATCGTATTGCGCAGATGGAAGGACGACTTTCCGAGTGGTCCGAAGATGTTCGAAACGACATCGTGCTCAAGTCAATGAATGACGAATTCGACAAACTGTTGTACGAGGCGGAACATGGCACCGGAGAGGATGCGGAAACGCCTCGTGCGGCAACAGGCATGCAGTGGTCTGCTGGCATGAACGCAGACCGATCACGTCAACTTGCCAAGCAATTGCTCAATGCGTATTTCTACAAGCCAACGGAAAGCGACAATCCCGACGAAGCACGTCTTCCGCTTGCAGCGATTGATGTGCCCGTCTCGATTGAGGAAAGCTTTTACGTTGCCATTCCAAAAACCGATAACTGGTTTGTCAAGGGCCGTTTTGACATGATTACCAAGAATGGAATCGTGGACTTGAAAACGGCGCGGCAAAAATACTCTCAAAAGGAGATGGACAAGAAGACACAGCCAAGTTTCTATTCGCTGGCATGGTTGGCAAAGACAGGAGAGTTTCTTCCTGACTTTCGTTTTCATATGCTGATCAAGCCACAGCGTTCTGCGTGGACGCCCTCATCGGGAGAGCCGCCACCAGAGCACTTGGGTGCATACAGGACGGCTGTGCAGCAAACCAGACGGAGGCCTTCAGAGGTTGCTTGGTTTCTGGACACGCTTCGTCAGCAAATCTATCAGATTGAGGTAGGCGCTCAGGTTCGTCGCCAGAACGCAGACTGGTGCGATTATTGCGGAGTTGCCAAGCATTGCAAGCCGTGGCTTTCCGCTGGTAGCAAGGCGGATGATGTGCTATACTCTCTTCGGGAAGAACTGAGGGATCTCTCCCACACGGGGCAGGACGAGAGTCCGCCGATAGGAAAGGTAATAGACGATGGGCAGTTTGAATAAGATCATGTTGATTGGGAATGTTGGCAAGGATCCTGAGGTTCGCTTGAGCCGCGCAGGAGAATCCTTCGCTACATTCTCGTTGGCAACCTCATACAGTTACAAGACACAGGCGGGAGACCCTACCGAGCAGACCGAATGGTTTCGCATCGTGATGTGGCGGAAGCTTGCCGAGCAAGCAGAGAAGTACATCAAGAAGGGCCGCAAGCTGTATATCGAGGGGCGAGTGCAGACACGCTCCTATGATGATCAGGCCACTGGTGTCAAGAAGTATGTGACGGAAGTCGTTGCTGACCGAATGGAGTTCTTGGACTCACGAAACGACGGGACTGAAGGTCAGTCCACTGGTGGATCGACAGGTTTCTCCAAGTCTCCTTCTGTCGGGGGCATGAACAAGCCTGCGGCTCCTCGTGGGGCAACTGCTCCGGATGCCGATCTGGACGACTTTCTGTTCGATCTGGATGACTTGCGAAAGCCGTTCTAACTAAAGCAATTTTGAAGCCGGAGTACCCTCAACTTCGGCTTCTGGAGTTTTCAGATGAGTAAATTAGAAGGCGTCTTGCTTGGATTGTGTACGGCGATGGGCCTCACGCTGCTTCGTTCGTCGTTCTTTCTTCGTTTGATCGACGCACGAAACGATTCACATGAAGAGCGGTCGAGCCGAAAGGGGTCTTCGCCAATTGATCCTGCGATCATGTTGATCGCAAATTCTTTTGCGCAACAGAATCAGGCCATGATGGGATTCATTCTTTCAAATCAGGAAAAACTTATCAATCGATTGATTGAAGAAACTGATAATGATACCGTGGACATCAACGAAATTTCCTGCAAGGGAGAGCATGTTGAAAGGATCAGGGCGCTGATGGACGAGTCTGCGGAGCGCACCGTCAAGGAACTGGCTACATGGGCCGCGTCAGCGCTATCGGGTTTCAACCTCAAACTTGAGGAAGTTTCGCTTGAGCCAGACTCTTCGATTGAATCTGGCAGCGCATACGATGTGTTGGTGATTTTTCGAGTCATAGGAAACGGCGACGATGCACTTCGTTTTCACACTTCTGCCACGAGAAAGCTCCGCGATATTGTTGGCGATAATTTCACGGAGTCTGTGCGGAGACTTCGACCTGAGGTGCGGTGGCAATAATGTCCTGCTTGCGCCAAGGAACGATTTTCTTGGACTTGGATTTCTTCTGGGATAGAGAAAGATATTTCAAAATATCCTTTCGTTGAAGATATAGTGACCGTTTTACAAGGCCTCCTAGCCACGCACTACGGACTTTTCCTGTAAGCGCTGCTTCCCGCAGCGCATTTCTGCTTATACCGTATCTGTTTTGTGCGTCATACAACGACAGCACATCGGATTCAGTTTCTCCGTCTCTTAGCGTCATGAGTTCCTGCATTTCTTCATACGACTGTGGCGGTTTCATCGCAATACCTTTCGAAAGGAAAAATAATGGTTACGCACGAGGACATGGTTCGTCAATTCATGCAATCATTCATGCAATCAACGCCGGATTCGTTTTCGCCAGACACCTATCCTTCTCAGCTTCGTTCAGCGCTTATCGTGGAAGAGGCACTGGAGCTTGCAAAGGCTACTGACGATCAGAATTGGGTTGAGATAATTGATGCCATCTGTGATTTATTATACGTTACCTATGGTGCTGCAATTGCAATGGGTATTGACATTAATCCATTTTTTGAAGAGGTCCATCGGTCAAACATGTCGAAACTTGATCCGGTAACCGGGCGTCCCATATATCGTGAGGACGGAAAAATCCTGAAGCCAAGCACCTATTCCCCTGCTGATCTGAAGAAAGTGTTGTTACGCCTCTACGGAACAGCATTTGTTCAAGAAGAGAAAAAAGCTCATGAGTAATTGTTTATAATAATCAAGAGGTGCCGAATGTCTGTGGGCAAAAAGAAGATCAAAAAAGCCTTGGACTCGTTTGAGGTACCAAACGGTGTTCGTGAAAAAAAATATACTGACACGATCATTGCGGGTCCAAGGGAAACACATAGTCTTGGGCATGTAGCAAAAGCAATGATAGCTGCACGAGCCATTGCCCCCAGTCATTTTGGTGTTGAGGGAGCGGAAGGAAGCAAGCCTCTTCGTATTGTGTCGGGCACCGCGGAGGGCGTTGACCGCACTGGTGAACGATGGGCTGGCCTTGCAGGAGTTCCTGTCAGAAAATTTCCAGCCATTTGGTCAGCTTCGCCCATTGACACTGATATGGCGGGAGATCCATCAAACAGGGAAACGGCCAAGATTCAATCTCGACGAGTTGCCTCACTAGAAGGATTTTCTGTATCGGCTGGCGCAGAAAGAAATGCTCGAATGGGCACGGTTGGAGATGCTCTGGTAGCAATCGTGGACAAAGGAGCAATAGCTGGAGATAGGAGCACGTCAGGAACCCTTGACATGATCAAGTCGGCAAAAGCCAAGCGAATACCAATTCTTATCCGTCATGTTGAATCATTGTCCAAAGACAATTTATCGCCTACATTTTCACATCATGAATATATTAATTCCGATGGCGATTCAACGATTTTCGGCGAAGTGGCCCAGCATATAAGTGACAACATTGACGATGCGTTCTCTTCCGAAGGAAGTCCTCGTCCTAAATATGCTGGAATTGGAAGCATGTTTGTGCCTTCTGGATTTGCACTTGGGGGAAGGCATATTGGGTATTTGCATGAACGAGCCATGGAAGCGAGAGAAAGAAATCCGAAACGAAAAGCATTTTTCAGTTATGATGTTGGTCCTGATTTTGAAGGATATCGACACGGAGGGGATTATTATGAGCGAAAAGATGGGTTACCCTACGAAATTCCTCGTGTGCCATTTGGAGATCGAGGAATATTTGCTGGATTTCGCAGAGAAGCCGATCCGCTAGGAAATCAGGGCAAAGATAATCATGTTTTTATCGATCACCCCTCTGATCAGAGTGGAGTAAAACCAGAAGGAACTTCTGATCCATTTTTTACCTTATTGCATCGTGTTGCTGTGCAACATGTTTTGAACGGTGGAAGATTTGGCCAAATTGATGATGAGGGCAGTTCGTTCGATCCCGTATTGCGAAGAAAATTACACGCTGCTACAACATTTGCAGAAAATCATGCAGAGGGACTTTCTACTGATTTCTCAACGGGTTCACTGCTCACTCCGGCTCCTTCCATGAGTGACATGCAACCGGGACACTCTACATCATTGCCTCATCAACTTATTGACAGAAACAATCCTGCTACTCCGAATATCCAACATGTGACTGGAAATATTTTTTCCAATAGAAATCAACCTGTACATGATGTTATTGTAAATACTTGCAATACGCAAGGCACTTTAGGAAAAGGTCTTGCCGCAGCGTTCAAATATGAATATAGGGATACTGATTACGAAGAAGCCTACCGGGCGCTTTGTTTTAATAATGAAACTCCAATTTCTCAGTTTCGAGATCCTGCTGGATTTGCAGCGCAACAAGAGCGACTTCGGTCATATCGAGAAGCCTTGGCCGGAACAGTATGGCTACATCAGCCAAAAAGTCTTGCAACAGGATTGCCAGTCGGCCCAAAAATTGCGTCTGCATTTGTGAAAGATCATTTTAAAGGAGCAACTCGCCGGTCATGGTTGGACAGTTGCGTGGAGGACTTGAAATCAAAAATAGAATCAGATCCAGATCTTTCTTCCTTGACGAAAGGGGTTCGTATTGGTATGCCGATCATGGGAGGAACCAACGGCATGATAGGACATGCGTCAATGGATACTCCGTTGTGGGATTCTGAAAATTGGCCAATAACGCAAGCAAAAGTTGAACAAGTGTTTGGGCCAACGTTGCATCAAGTAGACATCATGCGCCCGGTGGGGGACACGAAGGATTATTGGGCCGGAGTACCTGCACCACGACCTCGGATTTTAAGCCAGTATCAAGATGTTCGTCAGGCACCGAATGAGGAACTCGCAAGCATAATGAAAAACTATGTGGAAACGAACAGGGCGAGTGCGTTAGTTTCGAGACAATTGAGGGAAGAAGGACTCTTCACTCCTGCAGAAATAAATTTGTTTCATGCGAAAGTTCGATCACATCACGTGGCAGAAATAACTCAGAACTATCCTCAGATTTTTGGCGAAAGTACAAGAATTGATCCATACGACGCATCAACGTTGTTGATTGACCCAGCGCTGACGCAAAGATTTAGCTTGTTAGAGCCGGGATTCAAGCGCATTGTTGTTGGTGATCACGGAATATATGTTGAATTTGACCCCGAAAACAGACTTGGGCAAAAAGGCAGATTTGTAAAGGAACATATTCATTATGATGAATATAGCAGACCAATCATAGGATCAACAACACCTTCCATGGTGTATGATCAAAAGAAAAAAGTAAATTATGCAGACTATAAGCCCGGAATGTGTTATGTTCCGATTGCTGATTATATCGGCCGTCTGTCACACTCCACGCCAAGTGTTGGAAGTACTCCCGAGCCGCCAATAACCGGTGGAGGACGGACGCGCCGTCGACGACCCAGTTCGCCAACAGGAGGAGGTTCTTCTGCGCCTCCTCCACCCGCCACGATTATTTAACTTCTTAACAACAAGCAGGAAAGAGAAACATGATGCAAAAATTAAAAAACGCTTTGGAGCAATCAACAAAAAAGGCATTCAGGCCACCAAGAGCGCGTTCAGCCGGAAGTGGCACATATTCTCCAACAACTCTAAGATTCAGAGAATTATCCGGAATTCCCTCCGGTGAAGATGGACACGATTTAACAAAAACTTCTTTTGCGGGATTGCTGGCAACAATTGTTTCATTAGGTCATGACTACGAAAAGCACGGCGCGGAGAAAAGCCTTCTCGATCAGATTTCGAAAGCAAAAGATGCGCGTCACAGTAGTCTTGCAAGCTTTTTGAAAAAAGTACCGGATCTTTGGGATTTCATTCAGCATACCGTTCAAAAAGATGCAGTCAGACATCAAGGAAATGCAAGCAATATTGAAGTACCGGGAATGGGACGAGACACGCATAGCCCTCGTCCTGATGCAGTCATCAAGCCCACACTGCGCATGGATCTTCACTCATCACAACCCCACGTGGTGAATGATGCGCTATATAGTTCTCTAAATGGAATAGGCCTCGACACTCCACATGCAGGAAAATATTCGTTCAATCCAATAAATACCGGACTACATCATCATGGAGATGATGCAGCGCAATTTATTTTGCAATCTTTGCATAACATTTACAAGGACCATGAGGGAGATCTTCCTTCGGCATTAGAGATGGTGAGAGATCACGTTTTGGATACACTTCCCTCTTATCCTGCTCAGGAAACAACTCCGGGGCTCATGTCTATCTATCGACAAACAAGACCGTGGGGAATTCATTCCGTACAACAACTTGATGGCAACAATGCAAATCAAATAATCAAGCATCCGCAAATGACAACACTTTTCGGAGACCATAATGGCGACAACGCGTTCATGGGACACAATCGTGATGCTCTTCTGTCCGCACAGATTCATGCAAAAGCATCTCATCAACACCTCATGAACAGTGTGTTGGGATTTCATAATACTCAGTCATCTGGAGGTCAGCACTATCTTCCGGGTCAACGAGAGTTTAACGAAATGAATGGCGCACATATGAGTTATATTAATTCTCTTGCTATTAATTTGGTAGGGCTTGGAGTAAGGGGGAATCAATTAAAGAACGCAATTCGTCTTGGAAGTCATGTATGGGCTGATGATTGGCACAAAGCAAAGGGAGTAGAGTACAAACTGGGAAGAAACTCCGCTCCTTCATCACCGATCATTTGGAAGCCAGAACACGCAACTTGGCATGGCGCTCGTGCTGCATGGGGAAAATCCACAGGATTAACTCCGGCGACATTGAACCTGGAATCAGAACCTTGGCGAAGTGAAAGATAAATTGTCATGAGAAATGAAGAAGTTGAACGATTGAGCCTGATGACGGGAGTTCCCGTTAGCGAAATTCAGAAAAAAATGGCAAAAGCCGGATTGCAAGATGAAGATTTTTTGGAAAAAGCGAGAAGGCGTCCGCGTCGTAGACCTGCGCCTGCTGATGCCCGACCGTTGGATCTGTTTTCAGGGAGTGGTGACGGTACAGGCGAATCAGGTGATTTGACTGAACCGCCTTCAGGGAGTGGTGACGGTACAGGCGGATCAGGTGATTTGACTGAACCGCCTTCAGGGATTTCCCCTGAGGCAAATGGACCGAATGTTGCCATTGTGCTGGCGCGAAAACGAGAAGCACCAAAGGTTATGCCTCGGGTTTCACAGCAAGCTCCTTCTGAGGGAAATCGTCGGCCAGATCGTGGAGTAGAAGGACAGCGCCCTTGGCTTGGAAACTCAAAATCTTTATTTCATCGTATCATGAGGTGGGTGCTTTGGAAAATTACCGGACAAAAGGGTCCAAACAAAACGTCAGACGACGAAGTCGTGAATGCGGCTGAACGCATAACTGTTCCGCCAAATCAGGCTCCGGGAGAATCGAAAGGTTCGCAGCGTCCATCAAATCAGGCTCCGGGAGAATCGAAAGGT
>SXGR01557874.1_pt1 | contig 72262 bp, 64 predicted proteins | sample 3174711 | NCBI WGS metagenome assembly SXGR01 (sample SAMN11356860, study PRJNA531348) | freshwater metagenome | isolation source: freshwater sample F1-60 | place: China: Fuxian Lake, Yuxi | collected 2017-12-25 | reverse complement strand
CTGCGGCGACGAACTCGCGCAGCACTTTGCGGCCATAGTGCTTCGGGTCTTTGATCTGGCTGTGGAGCTTGCCGTCGGAGAAAGTGCCAGCGCCGCCTTCGCCAAACTGCGTGTTCGATTCTGGATTGAGTACACCGCCGCGCCACATCGCAAAGGTGTCCTTCGTTCGTTCTCGAACGCATTTTCCGCGCTCAAGGACGATTGGACGAAAGCCACTCTGCGCGAGGATGAGTGCCGCGAAGAGTCCTGCCGGCCCCATGCCAATGATCACTGGGCGTGTCGTGTGCCCAAGGGAGGAAGCAGGGCGTGAGCCAACGAAGTGATACGAAGTGTCCGGCGCCGCGCTGATGCGCGTGTCTCCGCGCGAACGCGCGAGCACTCCGGCTTCATTGCGCACCTCGGCATCGATGGTGTAAATGAAAAGAATCGCCGAGCGCCGTCGCGCATCGACGCCACGACGGAACACATCGAAGCGAACGAGCTCATCCGAAGCGACGCCAAGTCGCGTCAAGATGGCCGCGCGTAAGGCGGAAGGGTGGTGTTCAATCGACAAGCGAATTTCGGTCAGTCGGAGCATGGCGAGTAGGGCATTGAATGTAGTGGGGGCTCGGTCGGGCGACGACGAGCGTGCGGTCGCAGCCACGCGCTTGTAGATCCCGACGGGCGCCAGCCTGGGTTGGTTCCATGCGACTTGTTGACAGGTCGATGGCGCGCCAGTAGAGTTGCGCTTCAATTGCGACTGAGACTCAGTCTCAGTTACCTCGCTCTAAGCTCTGTTTTACCTCTTTCTGGCTACCCACATGTTCCGATCAATCATCTCTTACCGAACGCTTGCTCTGCCTTTCATCACAACGGGTTTCTTGATTTCCGCACAGGCGCATGCTGGCGAGCGCCGCTTTACCTACAGCTACGACACAACCACGCTCGAGGCTGGAGCGATCGAACTTGAACAGTGGGTCACTTGGAAGACCGACAAGGATTCGAATTCCTCGTTCAATCGATTCGACTTCCGCGAAGAGATTGAGTTTGGTATCACCGACAAGCTGCAAGGCGGATTCTATTTCTCCAACTGGCGCATCCAGCACTCTGAAGGTGAAACCGACACGACTTGGCGGTCCGCAGCGTTCGAGCTCGTCTACAACCTGACTGATCCGACAACTGACTTCTTGGGCTCGGCGCTGTACGGCGAGGTGACCTACGGACCAGAGATCTTCGAACTCGAAGGGAAGATCCTGCTACAGAAGAATGTCGGCCCGTGGCAGTTTGTTTACAACGGGGTCGTTGAGGCAAAGTGGGAGGGTTCGGACTATAACGAGGTGGTCGGCGAGTTTAAGCAGACGGCTGGAGCGAGCTACCAGTTCAGCCCAAGTTGGTCTCTCGGAGCAGAACTCCTGTGGGAGATCGAGGGTGATTCGTGGAGCGATTGGGAACCCGCCAATCTGTACGCCGGGCCTAACGCCTCCTATCGCACGACGGACTGGTACCTCACCGTAACGCCCATGGCACAACTGACAAACAACGATAGCGAAGTGGACTATCAGGTGCGCATGATCTTCGGCGTGAACTTTTGAGTTGAGGGATGGTGCGAACAAGGCGGACAAACACAAACGCACCCCGAGCATGCTGCATGCTCGGGGTGCTGCTTGTACACACAGCTTGCGTGACCACCGACGAGCTTGCGCCGCCTGTGGACGCAATCATCGGCGGACGGCAAGGCGGGGCGGGCGCGCACCTATTGAGTGCAGAAGAACGGGCGAGCATCTCGCTCGGCCGCTCGCTCTACCTCACCGATTGCGCGGATTGCCACGCGCCCGAGAGCGTGCTCGCACACACGATGCATGCGTGGAACGAGATCCTTCCCCGAATGGCGAAGGAGAGCAAGCTCACTGACGACGAGATTGACGCCGTGCGCGAGTATGTTCGCGCAGTCCACAATTGGGCGAGTGTCGCAGCGCAGTGATCGCGGCTCACGCGCGCCGTGCATTACCGTCTTTCGGATCGAGCATCGTGGCGCTTGTCCTCAGTTCAGACGCGCTTCACGGTGCTGATCGGCGTCGATGTTGAACGCCGACGCAACTCCATCGAGAAGCATGCACTGGAAGTGAAGAACCTCGACATGTGAGCAACTGCCGCGCAAAGCGACGATCAAAACGGCACGCACCGGACTCGCATCGGGTGCGTGACTCATTCTGTGCATTGTGGGCAGTCTTAGACCTTGTTCTCCGTCGTCGCCGCGGCGCTTTTCGGATTCTTCGCGAGCAATTCATCTACTGCCGCGCGGATCGCGGCTTCATTATCTGGGCGAAGACCCGTCTTGCTGACCTTGCCGTTCTGATCAATGATCACAACGAACGGAACATCGCGAACTCCGAATTCTGAGTTGAACACATCCTCCGCAGTGATCGCAACGGTCCAAGTCACGCCCATGTCCTTCATGAACTCGAGCATCTCAGCCTGTTCCTTCGCAACATCGCCCTTGCACTCGACGCGTTCACGCTTCTGATGCATAACCGCACCCTGGATGCTGGTGATGCCAACGATCTCCACTTCCTCGGGCGAGTACGCGGCGCGCAACTCTGCGACCTTCGGGAAGCTTCCCACGCACGGGCTACACCAAGTCGCCCAGAAGTCGAGCACGATGACCTTCCCCTTGAGGTCAGCCAGCGACTTCCACGGCGTAGTTCCGTCGGCGTGCTTCACCCAATCGCAGGTGAGCGTCGGCGCTGGGTAGCCCACGAGTTCGCCGCGCCCTGCCGCTCCGTTGAGCTCCTTCAGCATGCGCGAAAGCACCGACTTTTGGCGGCCTTCACTCTTGGCGAACTTCGCGTTGAGGGACGCAAGCAGCGCCGCGCGGATGGCAGTGAACTGATCCTTGGGGAGTGCCACCGCGGCAACCTTCAAGTACGAGTCCGAAAGGCGCAACAAGTTCATTGATGCGTCTTGATTGAACTGAGCGGCGAGCGCAGCGATGGTCGTGACGTGCGGCGCGAGTTGTTCCGGGGTCGCGTCAGCGAGCAATCTCAGGGTCATCCCGCCCTCGTTGCCCTCGAAGCCGGCGATGAAGCCCGGGTGGCTCAGCAGCGTGAGCGCCACCGCGTTCGAAGATGGCGATCGATCACGCTTCTCCTGCGAAGAAAGCGCCGCGACTTTTGCCGCAGCCTTGAAGCCATCAGCGGTCGGTGCCTTCGTGCGCTCACTGAGCAAGCCAATCATGGTGGCACGCGCCTTTGAAGACTGGAAAATGACAGGCTCGAGTGCCTTGAGTTGCGCGTCGCTGAGGTTCTCGAGGATGAGGTTGTGTGCGGTGAAGAAGACATCCGCTTCCGCAGCGACTTCCGCCTCCATTTGATCCCTCTCTGCTTCTGTCGGGTGCTCGATCGCTTCAAACTTCTTGTCAAGCGACGCATGAAACTCGCTGATCATCGACCGAATCTCGTCGGGAGTCGGGCCGCTGTTCTTCGCTTCCGCTGCGACAACGGGAGGCGTGACTGGCGCAGCTTGGTTGGGATCATCAAGGGGGTTTGCGGCTGCGAGAGAGAGCGTGAGGAGTTGGAGCGTGAGCATGCAGGTCTCGGAAGAAGGAGAAACGAAGCGCAGAACGAAGTTCGCGCGGGAGTTGCTGCGAAGGTACCGCATCAACGAATGCAGGGGTTTCGGCAGACATCCCTATCGCAGGCGATAGCGACCCTCCTTTTGTTTCGATCTTTGCGCGCTCTTGGGCACAACGAGTTGTAGGGCACTGCGGGCTTTGCCATCGGCGTTTCGCCGATCCACCAGACCGCCGCGGCCGGAGGCCGCAGTGGTGCGGAGCGAAGCGAACGCGCCACGCAGACCGTATTGTGAACGACGAAGCGGAAGGCGCTTTGGCCTTCCGCTTCGAAGTGAACAATCGGGCTGGCGGGATTTGAACCCACGACCTTTTGACCCCCAGTCAAACGCGCTACCAAACTGCGCTACAACCCGTGAGGATCGCGGAGTATAGCACGCCCACTATCTTGGATCTCCCTGCGCTCGACCCTCGCCATGAGCATTCCTTCACACATTCGCGCGCTGCATCTTGCTTCACGCCGGTTAGCGCGTGAGGTGAACGCACTTTCGTTTGCTGGCTCTGTCAGCGCGGTTTACAACCCGTTGCAGTACGCGAAGGTGCCGCATGAGTTGTATCTGTCACGCGCTCATGTTCGCGTGAGAGCGCTCTTCTTGGGCATGAACCCAGGGCCGTTTGGGATGGCGCAGACCGGCGTTCCATTTGGCGAAGTCGCGGCAGTTCGCGATTACCTTGGCATCAGCGGCATCGTGAAGCAGCCTCGATCGGTTCACCCCAAACGCCCCGTCGAAGGTTTCGCATGCACTCGAAGCGAAGTGAGTGGTCGAAGATTCTGGGGACTCATGCAGGAGGACTTTCCGAATGCGTGCGATTTCTTTCACCGAGCCTTCGTGTGGAACTGGTGCCCGCTCGCGTTTGTGTCCACGTCTGGTGCAAATGTCACGCCCGACAAACTGAGTTCAAGTGAGCGCGCCGCACTTGAAGTGGTTTGCGATGGCGCACTGCAGCGCGTCTATGCAATCGTGCAGCCGAAGTGCGTCGTTGGAGTTGGAGGATTCGCCGCAACGGCGGCCCGTCGCGCGCTTGGCGACGAGATCGAAATCGTCACACTGCTGCATCCCTCGCCCGCGAGTCCTGCCGCGAATCGTGGTTGGAGTGCGCTTGCTCGCAAACAACTTGCGGGCGTGCTCTAGGAAAAAAGACAGCGCGACCGAGGTTCACTCGGTCGCGCGTCGCTTCGTGCAACGGACAGGGGGAGATTCGAACTCCCGGTACAGTTACCCGTACACAGCATTTCCAATGCTGCTCCTTCAACCGCTCGGACACCTGTCCTATGGGCGGAGAAGTGTAGCGGATGCCGTCGATTGCTTGGGGAACGCGCATGCGCCGTAGGGGTAACCCGCGGAGCGTTAGGATTGCGCGCATGTTGGATGCCTCTGCGGTTCGCCCTCCATCATCGGTTTCGCCCGCGAATGCGCCGCCTTCTCGCGGCGCGCTGCTCGCTGTGATCGTCGCCGCGCTCGGATACTTCGTCGACCTCTTCGACATCGTGCTCTTCTCCATTTTACGCATTCCGAGCCTGCAGTCGCTTGGTGTGACCGATCCGGCGGCACTGAAGTCGCTCGGAAAGCATCTCCTCGACTTGCAGCTGATTGGCATGCTCTGCGGAGGCCTCGCCTTCGGGATTCTCGGTGACAAGTTCGGACGGTTGAAGGTGTTGTTCGGTTCGATCCTCGTCTATTCGATCGCGAACTTGCTCAATGCATTCATCACGGAGGTTTGGCATTACGAAGTTCTGCGATTCGTGGCGGGATTCGGCCTTGCGGGCGAGTTGGGTGCGGGTGTCACGCTTGTGAGTGAATTGATGCCGACGGCACGACGCGGCCTCGCGACCACGCTGGTGGCTGCGGTTGGATTGTGTGGCGCGGTCGCCGCCGGAATCGCCGCGCAGTTCTTCTCATGGAACCATTGCTATCTCATCGGTGGGATTCTGGGATTGGTGCTGCTGGTGCTGCGAGTGGGTGTGGTGGAGTCTGGATTGTTTCATCTCGCTCGAGCGAAGTCGCATGTCGCGCGCGGAAATCCATTCCAACTCCTCTGGCCGCCGCGAAGGCTGGCGCGTTTCGCGTGCGTTGTGCTTGGCGGGCTTCCGATTTGGTTTGTCGGAGGTGTCATGTTCATTTTCGCGCCTGAGATCGGTGTTGCACTCGGCTGTTCAAGTGCGATTTCGCCCGCGAAGGTCATCATGTTTGCGTACAGCGGCGTCGTGGTGGGAGACATTCTCTGCGGTCTCCTGAGTCAATATCTTCGGAGCCGGCGTTACGCAATCTTGGCGTTTCAACTTCTCCTCGCCGCCTCGATTGTCTGCTTCATCGTTTCCGCCTCCGAAAGCGACACTCGCTTCTACTGGCTGATGGCAGGGGTTGGTGCCGCGACAGGATTTTGGGCGGTCATCATTACGACAGCGGGGGAACAGTTTGGAACGAATCTGCGCGCGACGGCCGCGACCAGTGCTCCGAACTTCATTCGCGCGACTGCGGTTCCGGTGACCTGGGTGTGGATGTGGCTGACGCCTTCGTTGGGCACAGTCGCCGCAACGATGTGGCTCGGGCTGGCGTGTTGCGCGATAGGCGTTTGCGCGGTGTTCTGTTTGCAGGAGACATTCGACCGTGATCTTGACTATCTCGAGCATTAGTGCCTTGTTGTTCGCACAGGTCCCAGTTGATTCGCTTGTCGCGAATTCTGTGGAGGCGGTGTCGCGGACGGAACTTGCGAAGTTTCACGCTTTTCTCGCGAGCGAGCCGCATGTCGCTGGATCTTCCGGGGATGCTCGCGTGATTGAGAAGATCGCGAAGACCTTCGTTGACTTCGGTCTCGAGGTTGAGATTGATCGCCTGGAACTTCTGCTTCCTCGCCCGACCGAGTCGCTGCTCGAAATCGTCGACGCGGAGTTTCCACAGTCGTCCGACCAAACGATCGCGCCACGGCGAGGAATCCTTCCACTCGCGATCACTGAGCCGAATCTCGCAGTCGATCCGCAGACGGCCCATCCTGATCTCAATCTCGGATGGAATGCCTGGAGCGGATCTGGTGATGTCGAGTCGTCGGTGGTGTATGTGAACTACGGAACGCGCGAAGACTTCGCGCAACTGAAGTTGCTCGGAGTAGAAACGAAGGGCAAGGTCGCGCTCGCGCGTTATGGCGGGAATTTCCGTGGATACAAGGCGAAGTTTGCGCAGGACGCGGGGTGCGCGGCGTTGGTGATCTTCACGGATCCCATCGATGCCGGTTCAGGCAAGGGCACGGTGTGGCCCGCTGGCGGAGGTTGGGCGAACGACGCGTGCATTCAGCGCGGTTCGTTGTTGACGCTGCCGTATCCGGGCGATCCGGGGACTCCCGGTCGGAAGTCCGTGCCAGGCATCGTGCGGGCACCAACGGAAGAACTGCTTCCCAAAATCCCCGTGCAGCCAATCGGTTACGCCGCCGCGCGAGAGATTTTCGCGCGAATGAAGGGCGAGGTTGCGCCGAGCGCGTGGATCGGCGGACTTCCGTGTGAGTACCGTTTGACGAGCGATGCCGCAAACGCGAGCGAAGCAGACGCAGGCGTGCGCCTACATCTCAAGATCGATCAGGAGAGAGTCGTGCAGTCCACCGCGAATGTAATCGGTCGACTGCAGGGCGCGACGATTCCCGAGGAGTTCGTCGTGGTTGGTTGTCATCATGATGCGTGGTGCTTTGGCGCGGCCGACCCACTCGCGGGGACGATCTGCTTGATGGAGAGTGCGCGCGACTTCGGGTTGCTCGCGAAGAATGGCCAGCGCAGCGATCGCACGATCATCTTTGCGGCGTGGGGCGCGGAGGAGTTTGGGATCTTCGGTTCCACAGAGTGGGTCGAGGGCATGGAACGGGAACTCGGCGCGCGCTGCGTGGCGTACATCAATCTCGACATGGCGGCGATGGGCCTGAAGCCAGGATTTTCCGCATCCCCGTGGTTACACGGGGAGTTGCTTCGTGCCGCCGCAGCGGTTCCCGCGCCGGATGGTGATGGCACTGCGCTCGACCTCTTGCCTCGAGTGGAAGGAGATTCGTCCGCGCGCGCCATCGGTGAACTCGGCGGCGGGAGCGATCATGTCGCGTTCTGGTGTCGCGCGCTCGTGCCGAGCGTGTCAATCAGTTCACACGGGAGCGCCGGCAACAGCTATCACTCAAACTATGACACCGTGGCGTGGTATCAAGCAACCGTCGGCGGGGACTATCGAGCCGCTGAGCTTGTCACCCGTTTGACGAATGCGTTCGTCGCTCGCATGAGTGACGCGCGCGTGTCAGGATTCGATGCCGAGCGAACGATCGCACTGCTGCACGCGCGCGTGATGAGCGCGGCGCGTAAGGCGCAAGAGGCGCGCCTTCCCTTCGGCGCGCTCGAATCGCTCGCGTTGCGAGTTGAGAAGCTTGGGACACTCGCGACGAGCTGTGACGAAGCTGTGTTCGCGGCGAGCGACGCGCATGCACTAAGTGCAAGAACGCGCGATGGGTTGCGCGAATGCAGAAATGCCTTCAAGGCTTCCGGCGGATTGGCTGGGAGACCGTGGTTTTCGAATCTCTACGCGGCGACCGATCGGTTCACTGGATATGGGACGAGCGTCCTTCCGGAGGTTTCTGAGGCGATCGAGGACCGCGAGGCGGAGCGCTTGGCGCGTGCGACGCAGCGGCTTCAGGACGCAGTGTCGCGCCTTGAATCCGCACTTGTGGCGCTTCGGGCTTCAGTTGATCCGTTGGATCGCCAATAGGTTTTCCGAATGGGGCGCTTGTGTACTGCCTTGCGAAGCTCCCGCGCGAGTGGGGAACCTTCACGCTCGGGGCACCGTATCTCTTTCGCTATAGCACCGATTTTCGATTGGAAACGCCGATCTTGGCGCTACTCTTGACTGCCCGACTGAGAACGCGCGATTTTATTGCCGGACCTGCCCGACGGCAGGGATACGAGTCTGCCGAACTGGAAAAATCTCTATGCGGAATCCTCTCCACCTCTGTCTTACCGCCGCGCTCTCCTGCGCAGCAATTCTTACATCTCCCGCGCTCGGTGGAGGGACTCCGCTCAAGACGAAGCGCGTCCTCACCAATGTCACCTACCCAACTTGGGTTGGTTGCGCTCCTGGCGATAACAATCGACTCTTCATCCTTGAGAAGCGCGGCGTGATTCGCATCTTTGACAAATCGACGAACACGCTTCTCACGACACCATTCTTGGACATCGATGCCACGCTCGTCACCAACGGGACATCGTCGAGCGACGAGCAAGGCCTCCTTGGGATGGCGTTTCATCCAGATTACACCACCAACGGTGTCTTCTTCGTCTACTACACCGGTGGCGTATCCGGCGCGTACACGAATGTTGTTCGGCGCTACAACCGAAACGCGACGAATGCGAACCTCGCTGATGTCGCGACAGGCGCAACGGTCATCTCATGGGCCGATCCCTACACGAACCACAACGGTGGCTGCATCAACTTCGGGCCTGATGGCTACCTCTACATCGGAACAGGCGATGGTGGAAGCGGCAATGATCCCGCGGGCAATGGGCAGAATCTGAACGCGTACCTAGGCAAGATGCTTCGCATCGCGCCGGCGGTCACGGGCACGAGCCCGATGTACACGAATCCAAAGTCGAATCCGTACTACGGCGCGACGGCGGGACTCGATCAGATTGCGGCGATCGGCCTGCGAAATCCCTGGCGTTGGTCGTTTGACAGACTCAATGGTGACATTGTCATCGCGGATGTCGGACAGAACGCAGTGGAGGAAGTGGATTGGGTATCCGGCGCGAATCTCCTTGGCCGTAACTTCGGCTGGCGCTGCACGGAAGGTACTTCCTGCACTGGACTGACTGGCTGCACTTGCAACGCCGCAGCACTCACCGCACCCATCCGCACGCACCCGCATGCCGCGGGAACGAACGGCGGCTACTGCATCACGGGCGGCTATGTCTATCGTGGTTGCGCGATGCCTGACATGAACGGGATCTACTTCTACGCGGACTACTCGACTAACAACATCTGGTCGATGCGTTATGTCGTTGGCGGTGCAGTGACCGAGCACACGGTTCGCAACACTGAGCTTGGCACATCCGTCGATGGTTTCATTGTGAATCAGATCGTCGCGTTCGGCGAAGATGCCGAAGGAGAGATCTACATCGTCGATCACGGCTCGGGCGGTGGAACCGGACAGATCTTCAAGATCATTCCAGCGAGTGGTGAAGTCGTGTGTGCACCACCATGTGCACCTGCCGATCTTGACTGCAACGGGATTGTCAACGGCGCGGACCTCGCCATGCTCCTCAACAATTGGGGTGGCAGTGGTGTTGGCGATCTCGATAGCAGTGGCGCAGTGGATGCTGCAGATCTCGCTGCCATCCTGAACGCGTGGTCAGCCTAAGTCGGCCACCGTGAGAGAGCATCAATGTCACCGACGCGAGCCGACATTTCGTCGGCTCGCGTCTTTCTATTCCTTCGGTGCGCCGAGCGGCTTTGCGCGGATCCTGTCGCCGACGATGTTCAGGACTTCGACGCCGAGACCGAACGCCATCGCGAAGTAGATGTATCCCTTCGATACATGCTGTCCGAAGCCGTCTGCAACGAGCATCGTGCCGATGAGGACGAGGAAGGTGAGCGCGAGCATTTTGAGCGAGCGGCGGCGCTGCACGAACCTTGAAATGGGCTCGGCGGCGATCATCATCACGAGGACGCTCAGTACCACCGCGATCACCATGACGCTCACGCTTTCAGCCATGCCGACGGCGGTGATGACCGAGTCAAGCGAAAAGATGATGTCCATGATCGCGATCTGCACGATCACCGCGGAGAACGATGCGTGCTTCGTGGTCGCTTGCAGTTCGTCCGTCGCAGCAACGAGATGATGAATCTCGCGCACGGCCTTTACGATCAGCAGCGCACCGCCGCCGATGAGGATGAGATCCTTCGCAGAGAAACTGAGATCATGCTCGAACGCGCGGAACGCAAGCAGCTCATTCTGCAAGCTCATGACCCAAGTGATCGAGAGCAGTAGGAGGATGCGCATGCCCATCGCCGCAATCAGCCCGAGTTGGCGGGCGCGCTGCTGCTGCGCTTCCGGCAGTCGGCCACTGAGCACCGCGATGAAGACAACATTGTCGACGCCGAGCACGATCTCAAGAAGCGTCAATGTGGCAAGTGCGAGGAGGTTTTCAGTCGTGAAGAGTGCGACAATGTCCATGGAGGGCTGTTCGGTTGGTCGTGGAGCGGAGGCTTGCGTTTGGCGTCCGCGAGTGGCGGGGAGCGTACACTCTCGGCATGTTCTCGCGAGCTCTGCTTTCCATGATGTTCGCACTCCCTCTCGCAGGGGGTGTGCGATCGTTTGCGCAGCAACCGGCGCAACCGCAGGTGCGCGCGGCCGCGGCCGTTGAGCCAGCGGTTGTCGAACTCGGCCCCGTCGTTCCGGCATCACTGCACCCAGCACACTTCGTCATTCGCAACCTCACATCCCAGCCGTTGACCGTGAAGGCGGCGATGCCGAATTGTAAATGCACGAACATTTCAGACATCTCAGGGAAGGTGATCCCTGCAGGCGGAACACTCGGGCTCGACGCCTCCCTCAAAGCACCGCGCGCTCCTGGTGAGAAAGAGGCAAAGGTCACGATCCTCTTTGAGGGGCAAGTGCCTCCGGTGACCGCCTCGATCAAGGGAGATGTTCAGTTTCCGGTGCTCGCGGAGCCTCCGTATTGCGACGCGCTCAAGGAGAGTGTGCGTGGCGTGGTGAAACTTCGATCGAAGGACGGAGCGGCCTTTCGCATCTTACGATCGGGCGGGAAGGAGCCCGCGTACATCGGGTTCGATCCCAAGGTGGACGCGCCGCGCTCAGAATACTCATTACTTTGGGATCTCTCAGGGAAGTCTTGTGAGGAAATGCCGCTTTGGTGGTTTGTCTTCACGGATCATCCGGGTTGCCCATCCATTCCACTTCGCGTGCGTGATGAGTGCACTGGTTCGAAAGCGGATGCCGCGCGGCACGCTCGATTCTGGATCGTAAAGGATCAGCTCGCCGACGCAGAGTTCGCGTCGGTGGGAAGTCCCGCACAAATCTCGATTGATCTTGAGCACTACAACCCGCCCATGCGCGGGCAGATCACGAATCCGAGGTTTCGCGAAGTGCAAGCAGTGCGATCACTCACAAGTTCGGTCACCGCGACACTTGTCTCCGTCGCCCCGCATGGCGCGGATGGCGCAACGATCGTAGTGAAACTTGAACCGATCGCGGGGGCCTTGGGTCCGATCGAAGGTGAACTTGAACTGACGACCGCGACGGGAAGTGGTCGCGTTCCGTTCACGCTTCTTGCGACGGAAAGTACGGCGAAATGAGTGCGGTGGATGGGCGCCGGCGCGCTTGGATGCGCAACGCTGAGGCGATTTGCGAGCTGTTTGAAGAGGCAACCCTCAGGATGCGGGCGTGCCGTTGGCGTAAGCATTCTTGCGTCGTGCTCCCTTCGACGGGGCGGCTCCTTCTCACTGGCGACCTCCACGACAATCTGCCGCACTTTGAAGCAGTTTGCGACCTCGCGCGACTTGAGCGGAGCGCGGACAATCATGTCGTGCTGCACGAACTCATCCACGGCGATCGGCTCGTGAATGGGCTTGACATGTCCTTTCAGATGCTTGGACGCGTCGCAGAGCTCGTGATCGCGTTTCCCGATCAAGTCCACCCCGTACTCGCGAATCACGAACTGTCGCAGTATCGCGGGCATGGTGTGAGCAAGGGTGGCGGGGATCAGACGATGAAGTTCAGCGCGGGTCTTGAGTGGGTCTTTGGCGACGACGCAGACTCCGTGGCCGACGCGCTTGATGGCTTCATCGCCGCAATGTCCATTGCCGTGCGCACCGAACAGGGGTTGCTCTTCTCACATTCATTACCGGGTGAGGCATACCTGAACGAGTTCGACTTCGGCGTGCTCGAACGAGACCTCGTCGACGCGGACTACGAGGGACCAGCTGGTGCGGCGTTCTTGATGACCTGGGGTCGTGGGCACTCGCCGACCTCGCTTGCGCGTTTGGCGGCAGAGTGGCGTGTCCAATTGTTCGTCATCGGGCATATGTATGTGGCCGACGGTGCGGAGGCGCCGTTTCGAAATCTCGTGACACTTGCCAGCGACCACGCGCAAGGGCGCGTGCTTCCCATTGACCTGTCGGCGAGCGTCACGACCGCCACACAGGCAATCGAGCAAGCAGTGCCGATCGCGTCTTTCCTCAGAGTCGAGGGGGCGTAGGCCATGTCCGTGCTCCTCGCCATGGACCTCACGCAACGGCGCGCAAGCGTGGCGATTGCAGTGGGATCGCGAACTTTCGTTCGCTCCTTCTCGGGGCAAGCAACCCACGGGGATGATGCGCTCTTTGTTGAACTCGATGCGTTGCTTGCCGAGAGTCGCGTCTCGAAGTCGGACATCAACACGGTCGCGGTGGCGGTGGGGCCAGGCAGTTTCACGGGTGTTCGCGTGTCGATCGCTACAGCGAAGTGCATTGCGACGGCGCTGGGCATTCAGGTGATCGCCGTTCCGTCCGCGTGGATCGAGGCGGAGGCGCTGCGCAAGACGAGTAGTCGAGCCGAAACGATCGTCGCACTTGCCTGCAAGAAGGAGAGCGCGTGGTTCGCGCCTTGCCTCTATCGGGAAGGGCGATGGAAGTTCGCCCACGAGCCTCAGGTTGGCGGAGTCGAAACGCTCATCTCATGCATAGATGCCCTGGGCGCCCATGCGAGCGGAGCATCGATTGCGCTGATGCACGATGAGCATCTGCACCCGAGTCTTCGAGACGAGGCAATCGCACGCTTCGTCGCGTCCGAGGCACTTTGTGCCGACGGTCACGCGCTGCTTTCGGTCGCGCGCGAATGTGAGCGCGCGGGGCAGGTCCTCGATCCGATTGCACTCGTTCCGATCTACCCTCGCGAGCCCGAAGCAGTCACGATCTGGGAAACGCGAACGGCTAATCCTCACAGAGCGAACTGAAAACGCGATTTGGGCGTTCGAATCGCAAGTACGGGTGAAAGTCGCGCCTTTCCGTGCCGAATCCAAGGCTAGAGCCCACTCGTCGACGCGTCGTTCCGCGTCCGCCCGAGAGGGATTTGAAGGCTGAGGAGGAGCGCATGGACGCGCAGAACTTTGATCATGGATTCAACCCAGCGGGAGAGCCCGCCTCGCGCGACGCACAGCTGAAAACTAGCGTGCTCTGCGTCGGATTCGGTGAAGTCGCACGCCTCACACTTGAGGGATCACTTCCCGCGGGGGAGTTTCACATTGCATTCGTGGGATGTGAGGCAACCGCGCTGATGCAACTCGCTGCGACCGCCGCTGAAGTGGTGGTCGTGAGTGTGGAGTTGCCCGCTCGTCGGCGCGACTCGCTCGCCGGTCGAGTGCGTCGACTTTCCCACGGCACGCATCTGGTGATTGCCGGACCGCGACCGCGCAGCGCATCGCTCCTGACTGCGATGCGCGAGGGGTATCGTGATTGGATCGACCTTGAGAGCGAGGAAGCGCCTCGTCGATTGCGCAGCGCGATCGCGGCGGCTTGCCTTGAGCGCGAACGGAACGCCCGTCAGGCGCGGTTGCACGATCTTGCCTCCGCACGCGCCGTCGCGTCCGAGTCTCCGAAGTCCATTGTGCAAGTCACCAAGCACGAAAAGGAAACTCCTTCAGCGCAGGTCGATCAAGTGAAAGCGGCAGGAGAGTTCCGCGGATTGATTTCGCAGGAACTCGACCCAGAGGACCTGCTGCGCACTTCGCTCGAGTACATGTTGACGAAGACAGGCGCGACAAACGCGGCGGTGTTCCTTCCGGGATCAAAGCCCGCGCAGTGGGGGCTTGGCGCGTATGTGAACTATGATTGCCCGCGCGCAACCGCAGAGCCGCTGTTGCACCGCCTCTCCAACGAAGTCTGTGACCGCCTCGCAGCAGGCGACGATCTCTTTCGATTCGCAGATACCGCGGACTTTGTCAAGGCGCTCGGGGTCGAGGCGAGCGTGCTCGAAGAGTCCGAACTCATCGCCTTCCCAGCGCACTTCGCGGGGGAGTGCATGGCCGTGTTCTTCTTCTTCCGTCATGGAAGTGAAGCGTTCCGAGAGGATCTTGCAACGCTGATTGACTCACTCCGTCCGGTCTTTGCCGAACAGATGCATCGCATCATTCGCATTCATCATCGGAGCACCTTTACTTTCCCCGCCCTTGCTGCGGATGATGAAGAGTCGTGAGCCGGCGCGTCTTACGAATGAGCGCGTAAGAGCACGCTCACGCCGCCCTTCACGCGCTGCCCCTTCGTGACCATGAGGGTTTCGATGTTCGCGCGCGGGAAGATCAATTCGGTGGTTGATCCAAACTTGATCATGCCGTAGCGCTCTCCGCGCGTGAGCGCGTTTCCGACGACCTGCGGGTTGACGATCATGCGCGCGACCTTTCCCGCGATCTGCTTCACCCCAAACGGCACGCCCTTTGTTGTTGCGCATCGCATGAGGAGATGTTCGTTGACCGCCGCACTTTCTTCGATGCGAACATCGAGGTACTTCCCAGGGGCGTGTTCAATCGCCTCAATCGTGCACGCACATGGCGCGCGATTGATGTGGACATCGAACACGGAGAGATAGATCCGCACGATGGTGGCCGGCATGCCTCGCGTCGCGGGATGTTGTTCGACTTCGATGATCGCGCTGACGAGCCCGTCGGCAGGACTTACAAGGTCAGCAGGGTTGTCGGTGGCTGGCCGACGAAAGAGGGGATCGCGGAAGAACGACGCGAGTGCGAGCCAAAGGACGCCAATCGAAATCAAGAGCCAGTAAATCGCGAAGGAGACGGCCACCGCCGCAACCGTCGCTGCGATGAGGCTGATGATGAACCATTCGCGGAATCCGTATCGCGTCAGAAGCATCAAGATCCTTGGATGCGAGAAATGTCGGCTCCTGCGACGGGCGCAGAAACGCTCACTCGGTCGCACGACCGAGGAAGAATCCGAGCACGCCAAACACCGCAGTCACACCCGCGAGTCCACCGACCCAAACGAGCATGCTCTCGGCGAAGAATGTCGCAAGCTGTGAACTCCCACCGGTTGTCAGGGCGATCGCTGAGATAGCGACGCAGACGAGTGCGATGACCGCAGCAGCCATGAGGCCGATGCCGACGCCGCTCCAACCACCATCGTAGATTTCCACTGCGACGGGGAAGGGAGATCCGCCCTGGCTACCCGAACCACCGAAGCCCGCGCCGCCGCCGACTGGTTCAAAGATCCCGCTTGCGCCCGGCGGTGGCAGATCATTCGCGCCATCGCTGCCGTACACGCCTTCGATGAGTTCCGCGCCGAGCGCGGTCTCTTCGCTCTCGCGGGTGAGATCGAGGAGTCCCGATCCGCTACCGACTGCTTCAAGGCCCAGCTCCGCGCCGCCCTGTGAGCCACCCTTTCCGCCTGAAAAGATGCTGATCCCAGTGTCGTCGTTGGCGAGCGAGCGCTTGCCCGCGCTGCTTGCTGCCGCACTGTCTGCAAGGCCAATGGATGACTCTTCAAGGAGCGAACTCGATGGCTTCGAGGGCGCGACATGAATCGGCGCGCCGCTTCCTGTGTCAGCCAATCCGATCGGTGCGCCGCTGTGTCCAAGCGACGGCTCGGCGTCGGCGAGGAGGTCGATCTGCTCAACGCGGAACTTCACCTGTCCCTCGTGCATGTTCTTCTGGATGAGACCCTTCTCCGACATCGAGAGCACAGCAGCCTCGGACTTCCGAAGTTTTTGTGCGGCCTCAGACAGTGAGTAGAACATCTTTGACATAGTGGGCTCCAAGGGTCGGCGGCTTGCCTTCCGAGGGGGGATACGCTACCCGACACCCCAACTTGCCGCAAGGGAAGTCAGGTCCTGCGATGTTGAATCCCCGAGCATGAAACGCGCTTCCTCACGGCAAAGTGACGCAGAACACGCGCCCTGTAAGGGTTCGAGCTATGAGATCAATTCGCAACTTTCGGTCGGATGGATCGCCAAATCCCTCATCTCTTGGTTTGACGAGCGGGGGCGCGAACTGCCGTGGCGCAGTGATCGCACACCGTGGGGATCCCTCGTCAGTGAGTTCATGCTGCAACAGACGCAGCTCGCGCGCGTCGTTGATCACTGGCCGCGGTTCATGGCCAAGTTTCCGTCTCCGAGGCACCTCGCGAGCAGTGAGGAGTCGAGAGCACTTTCCGCCTGGGAAGGGCTTGGTTACTACCGCCGTGTGCGCCTGCTCCGCAACGCAGCGATGATGATTGTGCGGGAGCACAGCGGGGCGACTCCAACATCTGTTTCGGCGCTCCAGGGGTTGCCTGGAGTTGGTCGCTACACCGCGGGCGCCGTTGCGTCGATTGTTGCAGGTGAGCGAGCGCCCATCGTGGACGCGAATGTTGTTCGCGTCTTCTTGCGGCTCGGCGGAGTCTCACGAAGTGCCGACGACCGCCTCGCGGTGCAGTGGTGTTGGAATCAAGCGGAGCGATTCGCGGAAGTCAGTCGCAGTCCCGGTGTCTCTAACGAAGCATTGATGGAACTTGGTGGAACTGTGTGCACACGCCGTTCCCCCAACTGCAGTGCGTGTCCATTGCAGAAGTGTTGCAAGGCGCGTGCGGAGGACATGACAGAAGCAATCCCATTACCCAAGCGCCGCGCAGTTCGCTCGCGGGTCTATATGTTTACGGCTCTCTCTGTGAGTTCGCGCGGACTTCTGCTTGAGCAACGATCACCGAGTGGCCTCTGGGGTTCGATGTGGCAACCACCAACAGTCGAGAGTGCGAAGAAACTCTCGCGTGCATCTGTTGCCAAGGCATTTGGTCTGTCGAGTGCGGAATTGCACGTGCGCGATCGAGTCCTCTTTCAAACGACCCATCGCGCCGTCGAGTTCCACATCTTTGACGCTTCGCGCTCGCCTTCAAGCTTCCCGAAGTCAGCCATGAAACTGCCACGAAAGTGTGTGCGCTGGAAGGACCTACCCGCACACGCGCTGTCGAGCCCGCTTCGCACGCTCGTCGCAGGACTTGCGATCGAGCGCGAGCAATAGGTCAAGCCGGATAGACGGGCGGAAGCGCTCGTTCAAGCATGCGCGCGGCGCGCAGGAGCAGGGATTCGCTGAATGCAGGGCCTTGAAGTTGCATGCCAATGGGAAGGGAAACGCTGCCTTCTTGCGAGTACCCAGCGTTGAGGGAGATGCCTGGGATACCCGCGATATTGGTGTTCACCGTGTAGACATCACACAGGTACATCGCCCATGGATCAGACTTGCCGCCGATCTCGAACGCTGGGATCGGTGAGGTGGGTCCGAGGAGCACATCGCATCGTTCAAACGCGCGATCAAACTCTTCGCGAATGCGGCGTCGGACTTGCAGCGCTCGGTTGTAGTACGCGTCGTAGTAGCCCGAACTCAGGACATAGGTCCCAAGCATGATGCGCCGCTGGACCTCGGGGCCGAAGCCCTCGCTTCGACTCTTCGCGTAGAGCTCCTCAAGCCCATCGCCCGCCGCCATCTCTGCTCGCTTGCCGTACCGAATGCCGTCGAATCGAGCGAGATTGCTCGATGCCTCCGCCGGCGCGATGACATAGTAAGTCGAGATTCCCACATCCGTGAGCGGAAGCTCCACATCAATGATCGTCGCGCCAAGTGATCGATATGCGTTGATCGCATCCTCAAGGACGCTCGCGACAGCCGGCGAGTTCGCATCACTGCGGTACTCTCGCGGAACGCCCACGCGCAAACCTCGAAGCGGCTCGTCGAGTTGTGTCAGGCAATCGGGGACTTCGAGCGGAGCGGTTGTGGAGTCGAGTCGATCGCTGCCCGACATCGCGGCGAACAGTTCGGCGCACCCGCGGACATCCCGCGCGAAGGGTCCAATCTGATCGAGGCTTGAGCCAAAGGCGACGAGTCCGTATCGGGAAATGCGGCCGTAAGTTGGCTTGAATCCAACACAGCCACACAGGCTCGCGGGCTGTCGAATCGAACCTCCTGTGTCTGAGCCGAGCGCAGCGTCGCAGAATCCGGCGGTCACCGCAGCAGCGCTTCCGCCTGAGCTTCCGCCCGGGACGCGCGAGGGATCCCACGGATTCCGCGTCGGGCCAAACGCACTGTTCTCCGTGCTTGATCCCATCGCGAACTCATCCAGATTCGTCTTGCCGATCAGAATTGCACCAGCAGCTTCGAGTCGTTGGATGACGGTTGCGTCAAACGGCGAGCGGTAGTTCTCGAGAAAGCGCGACGAGCAGGTGGTGTGTCCGATCTTCGTCGCGATGTTGTCCTTGATCGCCAGCACGACGCCCGCGAGCGGCCCTGGGGATTCACCACGCTGCACACATGCGTCAATGCGCAAGGCGGCAGCGCGCGCGTCGGCCGCAAGGACCTCATTGAAAGCATGAATCTGCGCGCCTCGCGCTTCGATGCGCGCGAGACAGGACTCCACGCGCGCGCTTGCGGTGACCGTTCCAGAACGGACTTGTTGGGCGATCGTGTGAAGTCCGTCGCATGCGTGCGCCTGTGTCGTCACGCGCCGCCCTCATCGAGCACTTTGGGTACGGCAAGGAACCGTTCGACTCTCGCCGGCGCATTGAGGAGGACCTGCTCGATAGGCAGTGTTTCTCCCGCCTCATCCGCATCGAGTCGATTGGAAATGGAGAGGGGGTGCGCCATGGGCTGCACGCCTGCAACATCAACCGTCGAGAGCTTCGCGATGTGCCCGAGAATGGAGGAGAGCGTCGCGCGCATCGAATCAACGGTCGCGTCATTGGGCGCGAGTCGCGACAGTTTCGCGATGTGACGGACATCTTGAGTGGAAAGTTCTTGTGCGCTCATGCTTTGATCATGGACCCTTCATGCATCTCGGGGCGCGGGAAACTGGAGCGCCATACGGAGGCATCGAAGATAGCAAAAGTCTGACCTCTCGGGAGCGTGAGTCCAGCATTGCGACGCGGGAGGCTCGGCGGATTCGTGCGCTTGAGTACAATTGCGCGCATGAAGATCGCGAAGGACAAGGTTGTCGCTGGAGTAGACCTTGGAGGCACAAACATCAGCGTTGGTATTCTCGACTGCGACGGCACGGTCGTCGGTCGATGTAAACGAAAGACGAAGGCAAGCGATGGTCGAGAGGTTGTTGTGCGGCGAATCGTCGAAGCGGTTTGGCGCGCGATGGATGACGCGAAGCGCGACCCATCTTTACTGCTCGGTGTAGGCGTTGGAGCACCTAGCGCGGTGGATGTGTCGAAAGGTTTGGTGATCAAGGCGGGCAACCTCGGCTGGGAGAATGTCCCGCTGCGCGAGATACTGGAGAAAGAGTTTCGACTTCCAGTCGCGCTTGATAATGATGTGAATGTGGCGGTGTGGGGCGAGGCGCAGCTTGGAGCTGCGCGAGGGAAGAAGAATGTGCTTGCGGTTTGGGTTGGGACCGGTGTTGGTGGTGGGCTGCTGCTTGGCGGGAAACTTTGGCGCGGACCCTTTCATACCGCAGGAGAGATCGGTCATGTCGTGCTCTTCCCCGGCGGCCAGCCAGGATTCATGACCGTCGAAGACATTTGTTCCCGCACAGGAGTTGTGAACGCACTGCGTCGGTTACTTCCGATGTACCCAGATTCTGTGTTGCACGATTTGCTACGCGATCGAGCTGCGGATGGAAAGGGCGATGAGGAGGGAAGCATCAGCAGCGCGATGATCGCGAAGGCCTACGAGCGCAACGACGAACTGGCGCAAAAAGTCGTGAACCAGAGCGCAGACTTGCTCGGCCTCGCGATTGCGAATCTCGTCACCGTCCTCGCGATTGACACGGTTATCATTGGCGGCGGACTGGCGGAGTCGCTCGGAAAGCCGTATGTCACAAGGGTTCGTAAGCAGTTCGAGCGCGTGGTTTTTCCCAGTGTCTGCCGCGCGTGCGAAGTCTGTGGGAGCGACTTGAACGACCTCGCGGGCGTTCTCGGTGCAGGGATGTTGATCGCCGCGAGTTGAGGTGCGCCGATGTCGCCGGATTCATTGACTAGTGTCGTGGCGCTGCTCGACTCGCTCGCGCCACACGCGCTTGCCGAGCCTTGGGACAAAGTCGGATTGCACATCGCGGGTGACGGCAGACCAATTCGGCGTGTCTGCTTGATGATCGATCTCCTTCCCGAGGTACTCGCGGATGCCGAGCGAGGCGGTGCCGATCTTTGCGTCGCCTACCACCCGTTGCTCTTCAAGCCCCTCGATCGACTCGACGGCGCTTCGTGGCAATCACGCGTTGCGATGGAAGCCGTGCGAAAGGGTATCGCGGTCTATTCGCCGCACACCGCGCTTGATAGCGTGCAAGGCGGCGTCAACGATTGGCTGATTGGGTGCTTGGGCAACGGTGCGGTTGCGCCGCTCCATCACGCATCCTTGCTCGATCCGCGCCAGGCGTACCGCATAGTTGTCTTCGTTCCCGGTGATGCAGCCGATCGTGTGCGTGATGCCATGTGCGCAAGCGGTGCGGGGCACATTGGGGACTACAGCTCGTGTTCGTACGCCGCGCATGGGATGGGCACTTTTCTGCCCGGCGCGTCGACGCATCCAGTCGTTGGCACCCGAGGGAAGCTCGAGCGCGTCGGAGAATTGCGACTCGAAGTGCCTTGCTCGGCGAGCTCGCTTCGAAGTGTGCTCGCAGCCCTCCGCGGCGCGCATCCACACGAGGAGCCGGCATTCGACATCATGAAGATGGAGGCTCGGCCAGACGCGGCGCAAGGCACCGGTCGGGTCATGGACCTTGCGGCCCCTGCGACGGGTTCGGAACTTGCCGCGCGGGCCAAGGCCTTTCTTAAGTTGCCGATGATTCAACGAGCGGGTCGATTGGGTCAATCCGACACGCAGCACCGCCGCGTTGCGGTTTGCGCGGGAAGCGGGGGTTCGCTCATGGATGCTGCGGTTGCGTCGGGAGCGACACTCTTTCTGACTGGTGAACTGTCGCATCATGAAACGATCGCCGCGCGCGAACGCGGCGTCGAGGTGCTACTCGCGGGTCACACGAGCACCGAGCGCGGCTACCTCCCGCAGTACGCGCGGCGCATCCGGGAGGAAAGCGCCGCGCGAGGCATCGCGCTTGAGGTGCGTATCTCGGATGCCGACCAGGAAGTCCTCCGGACGGTGTGAATCGGAGCTTCGGCTTACGCACGAAGATTTCGCGGACTTTTGATGAGAAAGCCACGGTTCCCCTTGAAAGGGCGCTCCGCGTGATGGACTATCCCATTAGGCAAGCAAGGGTTTGTCTTGCGACTCTTCCTTTGTCAGACAACACATGAGCCAGCATGATTCAGCATGCAATGGCAGCGAGGACCCGCATGGACGCAGGTACAAGTGGTAGCGCGAATGTCGAATCTGTTCTCGGCATGGACGAAGCTGTTGACAAGGGCGCTCGACAGACTTTGAGCGCAGCGAGCGATTCGATCACGCAACCGGGAGTTCGAAAGCACTTCGTGCTCGATACGAATGTGCTTCTTCACAATCCCAACTCGCTGTTCAAGTTTGCCGAGCACGAGGTTGTCATTCCGCTGACGGTGATTGAAGAACTCGACACATTCAAGAAGAACAACGACGAAACGGGGCGCAACGCACGGCAGACGATTCGCGCGTTGGACCGACTCCGCGAGCAAGGCGCACTCTTCGGAGGCGTGCGGTGGAACGAGCAGGGCGGGTCGATTCGGATCGACCGTTGCGATGCCGTGAAATCGCCGTCGTTCACGCTCGATCTTGCGATCAATGACAATCGGATTCTCTCCGTCGCCGCGTCGCTCCATGCGGGTGGCAAGCGCACCATCTTCATTTCGAAGGACATCGCTGCGCGCGTGAAGAGCGACGCGCTTGGCATTCCTGCGGAAGACTTCGAAGCGGATCGCGTCTCCGCCGACTATCTCCATTCTGGCTATCTCACTGTTCGCGTGCCCGGCGATCTCATCGATGAGCTCTACGACGAGCGACAGATTCTCGTCACACGATTCGACGCGTATGAGGGGACGACGCCAGATGGCGTCCATCGACTCAAGATTGAGTCGACCGCAAATCAGTTTCTGCTTCTCATCGATGAACTTGATGAGAGCCACACGGGGTTAGGTCGGATGCTCGCTGACACGGGGCATGTGATCCCCGTGACGGGACCGCGCAAGCCGATCTACGGCATCATGGCGCGTAATGTGCAGCAGACGATGGCGATGGAATTGTTGCTCGATGATGAAGTGAAAATCGTCACGCTCACGGGGCCGGCAGGGACGGGCAAGACGCTCATCGCGCTCGCGAGTGGGCTGCACAAGACTTTGCGCGAAGAACGCTTCGACAAGATGCTGACGGCTCGTCCGATCATGCCGCTCGGTCGCGACATCGGGTATCTACCGGGTGACAAGGATGAGAAGTTGTCGATGTGGATGCAGCCGATCTTCGACAACATCTCCTACCTTCTTTCCACACGCGGTGCGCATGTTTCGGAGGTCGAGAGTCGAACGACCGAGCAGCGCCTTGATCAACTCATGGCGAGTGGAAAGATCATTCTTGAACCACTCACCTACATTCGCGGACGATCGATTCCGCACCAGTTCATGATCGTGGATGAAGCGCAGAACCTCTCGCCACACGAAGTCAAGACAATCGTCTCTCGCGTCGGCGAGGGTACGAAGATCGTGCTGTGTGGAGATGTGTGTCAGATCGACAATCCATACCTCGATGGGCTCTCGAATGGGCTCAGCCACTGCATCGAGCGAATGAAGGGCCAGCGTGTGGCTGGCCATGTCTCTCTGTCCAAGACGGAACGATCCAATCTTGCAAGCCTCGCGGCCGAAGTCCTGTAGCCTCGGCGGAGTGGAATCTTTTCTGAACTTGCCTATCATCCGTGCCGTGCGCTCGTTGGCCGAGCGCGCGGCACTTGTCTTTGTGTCTTCATGGCTCGATACGGTTCGCGTGGACGAGGATCTCAATGTCGATCTTGCAATCAACCAACCCCGTTCTCTCTGACTCATCTCTCAATCGTGTGTTTGGGGCGCAAGAAGTTCGCTCTTCGGCGCGCTCGACGACCGTGTCGATCGCGGGGGTGATGGCCAAGACTGGCTTCTGCACGCTCCTCGCCCTTGCCACGGGCACGGTCGGGTACTCCGTGACTGCGGCGAATCCTGGCTCGCTGATGATGGTGAACATCATCGCGCTCGTGATTACGCTCATTCTGTACTTCGCGATCATGGCGAAGCCGGCGTTTGCCATGATTGGAACGCCGATTTACGCGATGACGCAGGGATTTGTGATGGGAGGATTGGCGTATCTTCTTGACTCCATCCTCGCCGCCCAAGGCATTCAGGCGGGCGCTGGAGTGGCGATTCAGGCCTTCATCGTGACCGGCGCGTCCATGGCGGCGATGCTCTCGCTGCACTCGTTCAACATCATTCGCGCAGGGCCGCGCTTCACTTCGATCCTCGGCGTGGTGACGGTTGGGATTGCGCTCACCTATCTCGCTTCCTTCATCATGAGCTTCTTTGGCGCAGAGATTCCATTCCTCTCGCTCGGAAGCGCGATGGAGGGCGGATCGGCAGCCCTGATCGGGCTTGGAATCAACGCCCTCGTCCTGATTGTCGCGGCCCTTTGGCTCCTCGTGGATCTGCAGCAGGTCGAACAGGCCGCGCAAAGCGGTGCGCCAAAGGCAATGGAGTGGCTGTTGACCTTCGGATTGATTGTCACGCTCGCGTGGGTCTTCATTGAAGCACTCAAACTTGTCTTCCGCATCGCGATGATGTTTGGCAACCGCGAGTGATGTTGCGCGGGAGTCTTGAGCGCTCGCGACTTGCGCCGCGCTGAGTCTGATTTGGAATCGTTGGTGTAGGCGCGGCTCTCGCTCGCTCTCGCTTATTCCGTGGCGGGGGATTCGTCACCGGCGAAGGGGTGGCGACGATCGCGAGAACATTCAGACTTCGCGACTGAGGGCCAGTTCAGCGAGGGTGCCCGAGGGTTTCCCGGTGAGGCGCGCGTGCTTGAGGATGTACTTCAAGAGCGCGGTCATCACTGTCGCATGACTCCATGTCAGCGGACTAACGGAGATCGCTGCGCCCGAGTACGGATCGAACTGTTCGGCGAGCACGCCCGATCGGAATGCGCGATCAGCAGTCCAGTGAAAATATGGGAGCGCTTCTTCCAATTGCGCGAGCGTCTCCGCGCGCTCGATGAGCCACTCCGCGTACCAGAGTGTGCAGATGACCCACGGATTTCCGGGGACTTCCTGCAGTTTCACATGTTCCACTTGGTGGTAGTAGTCATGCTCATATCGCGCGAGACCGCCGACGGGCGTCTGCACCCAGAGTCGTTCGCGAACCTGCGTCATTTGGCTCACGACGCGCGGATCATTCGGTGCAAGCGCGCCGAAGGCGAAGAGACTGAACGCGCTTGCATCGAGTGTCATGTCGAGGCGATAGGTTCCATCCTGGAGTGGGGTTGCCATGCGCGCGAATCGCTGGCGCTCCGGTTCCCACATGTGCCGAATCATCGCGCCACGCATGCGATCGGCGCCCTCGTTGTACTCTGCGGCGCGGTCGAACGCCCCCATGTCTTGGGAGAATGCCGCCGCCGCCTTGAGCGCCCCGATCGTCGTCGCCACGGTAAAGAGGTGCACGCCCCGCCGTTCTTCCCACAAGTCCCAACTCGGAAGCGGAAGACCATTATGGTCGCGGTACTTCATCATCCAATTCGCGGGTTCGACGACGAGCGTGTTGTACGAACTCTTGATGAACTCCGTGTCGCGGAAGATCTGAAAGTGCTTCCGCAGCGACCACACCACGAGCGCGGTCTCGTCTTGCTGGATCGGAAGCACGCGTGTGCCGTCGATGATCGACGGATGCCAGCTCGACGCGAGCGAACCTGATGGGTTGTATTTGTGCAGGAAGTACCCATCCTTGGTGATCGTCCGTTCACAGAAGCGGAAGAAGTTTCGGCTGAGTTCTCCGTGGCCGGCTAGGTCGAGCGCGTGTGCGACGAGCGCGCCGTCGCGCGGCCAACTGTAGGAATAGGTGTCGCCCGCGAAGTGCGTAATGTCGTAATCATTGGCCGCGATGATTGCGCCGCCGTTGTCGATCTGCGTGCGGAGGATGATTTCGCTCCGCACGAAGAGATCGCGCAATCGCTCTGGGATGCCGGAGAAGTCGACGGGCTCTTTCAGCGCCCAAAGCCGCCAATACGCTTCACTCCGATCGATCATCCGCTGTGGCGTTTTCGCGCGCACTTTTTCGTTGAGTTCCTTCACCTCGTCGTAGTGCCGCCCGGCCGCGAGCCAATAGAACACACTGCCAGAACCCCAACCCGCGAGTGCCACGGAGAGCCCGATGGTGGAGTCAACCGAGCCTTGCGCGATGGGGTGTCTTGAGAGCAATCCGTCTTCCGCATCGCGCCAGGTTCCCTCCGCGTCGCCAATGCGCTTTGCGCCGGTGGCCCACCAATCGATGCCAAACTTCTGCGTGCTCGACCCGTTGAGAAGGAAGTATGTCGCCTCCTTGTAATGAACGAGTCCGCCACTCTGCGGGTCAAAGTGCACCGTGTCGCCCACCGGCGACTCGTTCACGCTGATGTCGTGATGCAAAAAGATTCTCACATCTCGCGGTCGGCCAAAGAGATCCGTGACGACGATCTTTCGAAGAAAGACCGGACTCCAGTAGTCCACTACATCGTTGCAGAGCAACTCGAGTCCGAGTCGTTCATGTCGGAGCCGGACTTCCGTCACCATCGTGTCTGGCTTGTACCGAAGGTCGCGCGTCCATCCATCACTATCAATCCACGCGAACTGGCCATCCGCCCACACGCCGAAGCGTTGGAGGTGTCCGCAAGTGTGATTGGGCATCCCAACATGCGGCCAGTAGAGGTCACGAATGCGATAGAGGTCGTCGAAGGCGACGAGCATCTCGCCATTGCCAACTGGAATATTGCGGGGCATTGCTAGCGCGGCCTCCTGCCAAGCGAATGAACGGAACAACCTTCATTGGTTGCTGCGACGGAACGCGGAAAGGTAACAGGCTCGCCGCGAGGAGGTTTAGGCGCCAAGTGCAGCGACGCGCTCAGCGCGATCGCCCACATCCGTGATGCGCACACCAAAGTTCTCGCCAACCTTGACGGCCTTGCCCTGACCGATGGGATGATTGTTCACAAGCACATCGAGTTCTTGATCGACATGCTTGGGTAACTCAATGATGGAACCGGGCGCGAGTGCGGTGACTTCTGCGAGGGTCATCTGGCGCTCGGCGATTTGCACGATCAGCGGCACTTCGAGCCGGAGCACACAGGAGAGATCATTCGCCATATGAGGTCTATCGTCTGAAGTCGCAGGGGGAGTTCACACGCATTCGAAAGCGCCGCACAGGGTCGCTTGGGGAGGCAACGATTGCAGGCATCCCATTGAAAAGGCGGCTGCGCGCCAACCCTTTCGACTCCTTCGCCCGCATTTAGCCGTCGAATCGGGCGAAACAGAGGCTGACATTGTGGCCGCCGAAGCCAAAGGTGTTGTTGAGCGCAACTCGAGTGGGGCGCTCCTGTGCGGTCTTGGGGGCGAAATTGAGATCGAAACCATCGTCGGGATGGTCGAGATTGATGGTCGGTGGCACGACGCTCTCGACGACGGCCATGACGGACGCGATGCTCTCGATGCCGCCAGCGGCGCCGAGTCCGTGCCCTGTCATGGACTTTGTGCTGCTCATGCAGAGCTTGTAGGCGTGATCGCCAAAGAGCCGCTTCACCGATGCCACTTCTGCTGCGTCGCCGAGTGGTGTCGAAGTTCCGTGCGCGTTGATGTAGTCAACATCCGTGGTGTTCAACTGGGCATCGCGCAACGCCAGTGTCATCGCCATGAACGCACCCGATCCTTGCTCATCGGGGGCGGCGATATGGTAGGCATCACCGCAGACGCCGTAACCCACGATCTCGGCGTAGATGCGAGCGCCGCGAGCCTTTGCGTGCTCAAGGTCTTCAAGGACCAAGACCGCAGCGCCTTCGGCGAGGACGAATCCATCACGGTCCTTGTCGAAGGGGCGCGATGCAAGCCTGGGCGCGTCGTTGCGAGTCGAGAGCGCCTTCATCGCCGCGAAAGTGCCGATGCAGAGTTGCCCGACCGCCGCTTCGCTTCCGCCCGCAAGAATGAGGTCAGCGTCGCCGCGTTGGATGGAATGGTACGCGGCGCCAATAGCGTGCCCGCTCGAAGCGCAGGCGGTTGCGGTCGCGGCGTTAGGACCGCGCAGATTGAATCGAATCGATACCTGCCCCGCGCCAGCATTCACCATAAGTCGCGGGACAGTGAATGGGCTCACGCGACGAACGCCACCCTGCAGCAACTTTCCGTGGGATTCTTCCGTCGACAGAATGCCGCCGACGCCCGATCCGATCATGACGCCGTGTCGGTACGGATCCCCCGTGGTGAAATCGAATCCACAATCGCGAACCGCTTCATCTGCAGCGCCGATGGCCATCATGGCGAACCGATCCATGCGCTTCTGCTCTTTGAAGTCAATGAGCGGCGCTGGATCCCATCCCTTCAACTGCCCCGCGAACTGGACAGGCCAATCAGCGGGCATGGAAAACGCTGTGATGGTGTCGATGCCATTCTCGCCCTCCTTCATCGCCGCCCATGTTCCTCCGGCAGAGAGCGCAAGATCCGTGAGCGCGCCCATCCCGGTAATGACGACTCGCCGAAGCGTGATGGTGCGCGGTGTCTTACTCATAGCATCAAACTTCGGCTTGCTTGGCAGCAACATGTTCGCGGATCAGGCTGACAGCGTCACCAACAGTCTGGACGCCTGCTGCCGTGTCATCCGGAATGGAAACATCGAATGCATCCTCAAAGGCCATCATCAACTCGGTCTTGTCGAGGCTGTCGCCAAGCTTGTCGAATTCGCTCTCTCGCAGAACCTCGGAGCGTGCGAGACCAAGTTGGTCTGCAACCAACTGAAGAACTTTGGCTTCGATCTCCGTTTCGGTCACGGTCGGCCTCTGTTGCGCGGTCGCGGTGGAGGGTGGCACGCAGGAAGCGTCTCGTTAGCTGCCAGCTTTGGCTTGCATGGCCGACTTGATGAAGTCAATCGCCTGTCCGACGGTGTGAATCTTCTCCGCCTGTTCTTCGGGAATCTTCGTCTCGAACTCTTCCTCGAAAGCCATGAGTAGTTCGACGATGTCAAGACTGTCGGCGTTCAGGTCGTTGGTGAAGCTCGACTCCTTCGTGATTGCGTCAGCGTCCTGATTCAGGTTCTGGGCAACGAGTTCGATCACCTTTTTCTCAATGTCAGCGTCAGTCACAGATAGCTCCTCTGAATATTGGGCAACGGGCTCGTTGCCGGGGGAGAGATGATAATGGAAAGGGGGGGTACTCGGACAGACTCACTCTGTAGCGGTCACAGCGTATCCGACACGACCCGCCGCGTTTAGCAGGAAAGGCCTCCGTCGACCACAATGACTTGACCGGTCAGATAACCCGCATCCTCGCTCGCAAGGAACGCGACGGCTGCGGCGATGTCTTCCGGCTTTCCGAGCCGGCGAAGTGGGATGGAAGGAATGATCTGTTCTTTGATTCGCTCGCCGAGTGCTTCCGTCATGTCTGTCTCGATGAAACCAGGCGCGACGACATTGCACGTGATCGACTTCGCCCCCATTTCCTTCGCGAGCGTCTTACTGAGTCCGATGAGCGCCGCCTTCGCGGCGGAGTAGTTCGCTTGACCCGCGTTGCCGGTAATACCGGAGATGCTGCCGATATTGATGATGCGCCCGAACCGAGCTCGCATCATGGGGCGGAGCGCTGCGCGGCAACCGACGAAAACGCTCTTGAGGTTGACATTGATGACAGCGTCGAAGTCTTCATCGCTCATGCGCATCGCGAGTCCGTCCTTCGTGATGCCTGCATTGTTCACGAGGATGTCGAGCCTCCCACATTTCTCCGCGACGCTTTCTACGAGCGCACCAAACGCAGTGCCATCTGCAAGGTCACACGCGATGCATTCGGCACTGCCGCCGTCCGTCGTGATTTCTGCGGCAACACTGGCAAGACCGGCTTGAGAACGCGCGACGAGCACAACATGCGCGCCGTCGTGTGCGAGTTTGAGGGCGATGGAACGGCCAATGCCTCGGCTAGCTCCAGTCACGATGGCGACGCGCTGATTGATAGGAATCCCTTTGAAAGTTGGTCAACACACAGGGTGCAAGCGAGCGAGACCGTGGAAATGTACAGGGATCACGCGAACGCGGTTTGGAGGCGGGGGAATGAAAAACAGGCCCGCGGTGCGGGCCTGTTGAGGTGTGTGGAGTCATCGACGCGTGCCGATCTCGAGGGCACGCGCGCGCATCACTTCGTTCCGAAGCCTGGTGGGCGTGGCGCGCCGATAGGCGCTCCTGGCTTGCGCTTTCCTGGCATTCCACCAGGAACTCCAGGGGCAGAGTCTGGCGCGGAGGAGCTCTCGCCTGTCGCTTCTTGAGTGAGATCCTGCGAAGGTGCCTCGATGACTTCATCGGGCTTCTGCGCAAGTGCTTGCTCATCCGAGAGTAGCTTGTACCACGCGGTGATCCAATCAGATCCGCTCAACTTGTCGAGGACCTTGACCGGGGTTGCAACGGAGTCAAACTCGCTTGACGATTCGCTGACGGTGTACTCCCAGAGTTGAGGCTGGAAGTTCTCGCCGATTGTGAAAACGGCGAGCGTGCAATGATCAGTCTCGTGTGCCCCGCATCGGACATCGCACTTCGAAATCGACTTCGCGAGCTCTTCGAGGGCATTGGTGGACGCGAGTTGCTCAAGCTGATACTGATCCGGGGCGGAGAGCATCGGCGTGAGCGCGCTGACATTTCCTCGAACGAATGCGTCGAAGAACTGAAGCACCGCGATGCGTTGTGGGTCGGTGTCTGGTGCACGATCCTCGGGAAGCACGACGCGCGGATCAATGTTGTAACGAGCCATCAACTCCGAAATCGGCGTGAGCGCAGGCGGAGGTGGCGGAGGTGGCGCGACCGCAATCGGAGGCGGCGGCGGCGGCGGCGGATCACTGCAACTAGTGAGCGATGCGATGACGAGCGTCGCGATTGATGCAGTCGTCAGGAAGGACCGAGTGAACGATCCTTGCGTCGATGGCGTGTTACGCGGGTTGATCATGACTAAGTACCTCGGTCGCGCGGTCAATGCGCTTCATGAGTCCCCTGAGCACGGTGCCAGGAGCGAGTTCGTGAAAAATCGTACCTTCGCGCAGCGCGCGCGAATTGAGCGACGCAATCAGGTTGGCGCAGCTCTGACTCCATCGTACAGGGGAAACGAGCTGTTCCACGAGTCTCTTGCGAATGAGATCAAGATCGGCGTTATTGTGCGGTTGAGCCGTCACATTTGACCATACCTCTCGCGAAAGGGGCGAGAAATGCGTCTGCGCGAGGGCCTGCTCCATGCCTTGCGCGGCGCCTTGCATGAGAGGGCTGTGAAATGCGCCCGCGACGGTCAGCATCGCGGCGCGCAAGCCCTTCTCAGATGCGACCGTATTCGCCCTTTCGCAGGCTGAGGCGTGGCCACTGAGGACGATTTGGCCGGGCGCGTTGTAGTTTGCGGGAACGAGCACTTCGCCTTCGCTCGCGGCTTCGCAGACTGCTTGTGCGCTCGCCTCATCCGCGCCGATGAGCGCGATCATGCCGCCCTTGGATGCTTCCGCGGCCGATTGCATCAAGCGACCGCGTTCGATCACCAGACGAAGTCCATCCTCAAAGGTAAATGCGCCCGCGAGGTGGAGCGCTGTGTATTCGCCGAGCGAGAGCCCTGCAATGGCGAGGATGGACCCGAACGACTCAATGCCTAGGGCGCGAGCGCACGCGACGCCGGCGGTGTACAGCGCGGGTTGACTCACATCGGTTCGATGGAGCACTCCAGCTGGTCCGTTCCATGCGAGTTCGGAGAGTGTCGATGCGTGCGGGCCTTGTTTGAAGATCGCGTCCGCGACCTCGAAAGTACTGCGCGCCTGTGCGTTCGTCTCGCACCAGGACTTCGCCATGCCAATCGCCTGCGCACCCTGACCCGGACAGAGAACAACTGTTTGCATAAGGCACGAACTGTAGCGGAGGCGAGTCTCGCTGCGCGCTTACGGGATTTGCCAAACCGACGAGGCCCAGGTGAGGCCGCCACCGAATGCGACGAGAACGAATGGCTTGCCGGGCGTGATTTTTCCGGCGCGCCAGAGTTGATCGAGGCAAAGCGGCACGCTTCCTGCACTGGAGTTGCCAAACTTATCGATGTTGATGTAGACCTGCGATGGGTCGAGCCCGAGCCGTTCGCGCGCGGCATCAATGATGCGGATGTTTGACTGATGGCAAACGAACTGGCTCACTTGATCCGGAGTCAAGTTCGTCTTCTGCAGCGCATCTTCGATCACTTCGCGGAACTTGGTCACTGCGAATTTGAACACCTCTTTCCCGTTCATACGGAGGCAACCGAGGCGCGTCTTGTTGTCGATGTCCGAAGGTGGGATATCGCGTGCGCGCCTCGGGATATACAGCGATCCCCAGCCCGTGCCATCCGCCCCCATGTGTTGGTAGATGCACCCGAGGCTCGGATTCTCGTCGGCGCGAAGGATCACCGCGCCAGCCGCGTCGCCAAACAGGATTGAGCAGGTGCGATCGGAGTAGTCAATGATGCTTGTCATTGCATCGACCCCAATCACTGCCACGGTTCGCGCGCGACCGGATCGAATGATTGAGTCGGCGAGATTGATCGCGTACACAAAGCCTGAGCATGCCGCACCAACATCAAAGGCGGCCGCGCCTGCGGCGCCGACATCGCTTGCGATGCGCGCGGCGGTTGAGGGGCATGTCATGTCCGCTGTCACGGTGGCGCAGATGACAAGGTCGAGTTCGCTGGCGGTAATCTTGGATGCGTCGACGGCGTCTTTCAGTGCGGCGCGCGCGAGCGTCAAGCCGCTCGCTGAATCAAGATCGAGCACGCGCCGTTCACGAATGCCCGTGCGCTGCACGATCCACTCATCGCTCGTATCAAGCATCTTTTCGAAGTCAGCGTTCGTGAGCCGGCGTTCGGGAACACTCGAACCGGTACCAAGGATGCGTACGCCGCTAAGGGTGCGCGCGTTCATGAGGCGGCAGGTTCCTGAATGGACTCAAGCCGCTGATTGATGATGTCATTCAGACCGCTCGCCGCATATTGGCGTGCGCGATACACCGCGTTCATGATCGTGCGGGAAATGCTCGATCCATGCGCAATGAGACAGCAGCCATTCACGCCCAGCAGCGGTGCGCCGCCGTACTCGTGGTAGTCGTGCTTTGAGTAGATGCTCTTGACCACGGGCTCGAATCGAACCGCAAGTTCAGGATCGATCTCCAGCACCTCGCGCGCGATTGCTTTGAAAATGCCGGCGCTCAGTCCCTCGGCGAGTTTCAGCATGACATTGCCCACAACGCCGTCGGTCACCACTACATCCGCTTCGCCGTCAAAGACGCCGCGGCCTTCGACGAAGCCGATGAAATTCAGATTCTCGGATTTGCGAAGAAGTTCGCGGGCGAACTTCATGCCATCGGTGCCCTTGGCCTCTTCTCCACCGACATTCATGATCGCGACGCGCGGATTGGAAATGCCAAGGATGCCGCGCGCGTACGCGTCGCCCATCACGCCGTATTGCGCGAGGTGGACCGGCTTTGGATCGATGTTGGCACCCACATCAATGAGGACGATTGGTCCCGCGAAGGTCGGCACCACCACCGCGATGCCAGGCCTGACGACGTTGGGAAGGCGCCGCATGTACAACTGACTTGCAGCGACGCACGCGCCGGTGTTTCCCGCGCTAATCCATGCGTCGATGCGCTGTTCATGGCGTGGACCAGCCATCTTCGCGGCGCGATTGATGGAGCTATCCGGTTTCGATCGGACCGCCTCGACGGGCGATTCATCCATCCCAATGACTTCCGAGCAGTGCACTATCTCAATGCGCGAATCTTGGATGCGCCGTTCGCGCATCGCATCCCGAATGGTTGGTTCATCGCCGAGGAGCACGAGGACGTCGGTCGACTCGAGTTTGGCGAGCGACGCGAAGCTGCCCTTCAAGATCTCGTCTGGGGCGTTGTCGCCGCCCATCACATCGACGCCAATCCTCATATCGGTCGAGACCTCGCGTACGGGTTGGTAGGAGCAATGCTGAAAACAGAACGCAACGCGCGGACTGTATCCGTTCGCGCATCAGGCATGCACTCGTGCGCAGAGCGGCACGGGTTAGGCTTCAGGGGCTTTGCCACTCTTCACTTGCAGGCCAGGGCGAACGTATCCACAGCCTGAGCACGCGCAGTGGGGGCGCTTCGCGGTTCCACAATTGGGGCAAAGGACCGTGTGCGTCTTCTTGATGGCGTGGTGAGCGCGACCGCGGCGAGTTCGTCCTGGTGATTTCCTAAATGCTGGAAGCATGGCTGTCTAGACCTTTCAGTCGAAGTCACCCCAGCAGCGGGGTTGACCTGTTCAATCGGGACTCGCCGCTGTGGAAGCAGTCAGCAGTTGGCAAGCCGCTTTGAGGTCCTGTGCTCGAAACGACTTGTGCGTCGATCGCCAGACGGGTTCCGTCAGGCGAGCGGAGCGAAGAGCGGCTAGTCTAGGAAAAACCTCCGTGATGTCAAGCCGATGGCATCCCAAGCCGCCGATTCGGAGTGGCGGTTCTTGATTCGACTCCCGTCAGACGAGTTGCATGATGCCAAGTTCAGTTCCACAGAATTCGCCGCAAAGTCGACAAGTCACCCTCTACACCGACGGAGCGTGTTCAGGCAACCCGGGCCCGGGTGGGTGGGCTTGGATTCTGGAGCGAGACGGAGGGTCAGAGTCCGGATCCGGATTCGAACCGCAGACCACGAACAATCGGATGGAACTCCTCGCGGCGGTCTCTGGATTGAGTTCTCTTATAGGACCACACTCCGTCGAGGTTGTAAGTGACAGTCAATACCTCGTGAGTGGACTAAACGAGTGGCTTGATGGCTGGAAGAAACGGGGTTGGAAGCGAAAGCAGGGCGCTCTCCTCAATGTCGACCTTTGGCGGCAACTGGACGAACTTCGTTCCATCCACACCATCCATTGCCGGTGGATCCGCGGCCATGCCGAACATCCGCAGAACACCGAATGCGATCGGATGGCCGTCGCTGCAATTCAAGAGCGCACCTGACGCCTCCGGTCGGACCATCGATTCTGAAGTTCATTGACTCCGCCCTTTGCAAGCGGTCGAGCTTCCCGCTATCCTTCTCGATCCCCCGCAGGTTTTACCGCTATGCCGACGATCAACCAGCTAGTTCGCTCCCCGCGCGTCCACCAACCTTCCAAGTCGAAGGTGAAGGATCTCAAAGCATGTCCACAGCGCCGAGGCGTTTGCCTTCAGGTGCGAACCGTCACGCCGAAGAAGCCTAACTCTGCGCTTCGCAAAGTTTGCCGCGTCCGATTGACGAATGGCAACGAAGTGACGGCCTACATCGGAGGCGAGGGGCACAATCTTCAAGAGCACTCGATCGTGCTTGTTCGCGGCGGTCGCGTGCGCGATCTCCCCGGCGTTCGATACCATGTTGTTCGTGGCGCGCTTGACTGCCTTGGCGTTGATGGTCGCAAGAAGGGCCGTTCGCTGTATGGCGTGAAGAAGAAGGCTGCCGCGGCGAAGAAGAAGTAAGTCCACCGTAAAAATCTCATGTTGGAAGGTCGATTCGGATGGTCCGATCGACAGCGAGTAATCGCAGGCCTCAGTTCGGGTAAGCCCATACTCCAGCCTGCGGTGAACAGGGTCGCGAGAGCGACCGTAGCAAAGAGGAGTCAGTCATGCCCCGTCGATACACAGCGTCAGAATCGCAGTTGAAGCCCGATCCTCGTTTTCAGGATCGCATCCTTTCCAAGTTCATCAACTGCCTCATGGAAGGCGGCGAGAAGGCAACCGCGCAGCGCGTCATGTACGCCGCGCTCGACGCGATTCAGGCGAAACTCGAGAAGGAAAAGCCGGAAAATCTTCCGCGCTCTTCGATCGAACTCTTTCATCAGGCGCTCGACAATGTGCGCCCCGCCGTTGAAGTTCGCAGCAAGCGCGTCGGTGGCGCGAACTATCAGGTTCCAATGCAACTGAACAAGCGTCGGCAACAGTCGCTTGCCTTCCGCTGGTTGCTCGAGGCGGCTCGTGGCGAGCGCGGTCGACCGATGCACATGCGCCTGGCGAAGGAACTCTGGGATGCGGCCAAGCACGAAGGCAAGGCTGTGACGACCAAGGACAACACCCACCGCATGGCCGACGCAAACAAGGCCTTTGCGCACTTCGCGTGGTAAGAGACTTCGGTTTGGGCAATCCATAAGGGATGCCCTTCGAGACGATAGAAGGAGGCGGTCACCATCGGGTGACCGCCTCCTTTGTGTTCGCGCGTTGCGATGATCGTTTCGCGATATTCTTTCAACATGTACGGACTCGTGAACAAAGCCGTCGAAGGTCTCATTCGCAGTAAGTTTGGTGATGAGACTTGGGGAAAGATTCGCGCGGATGCCGGAGTTCCCGACGAGCCGTTCATGTCGATGGAGAGTTACGACGACTCGGTGACCTACAACCTGGTTGGTTCCGCCTGCAAAGTGCTCAACCTTCCGGCCGAAGCGGTACTCGAGGAGTTTGGAAAGTACTGGGTTCTCTATACAGCAGAGGCGGGCTTTGGCGGACTCATGCAGAGCGCGGGAGGGTCATTTCCATTGTTCATCCGTAACCTTGATGCCTTGCACACTCGCGTCAAACTCTCATTCCCGAATCTGCAACCACCATCGTTTCAGGTCGCCGATGAAGGCGAGCGGTCGCTCGTGCTTCACTACCACTCACACCGGCAGGGCCTCGCGCCCTTTGTCATTGGACTGCTCAAGGGGCTTGCGAGTCGATTCCAGGTCGATGCCGAGATCGCTTACGAGAGAGTGGACGGCGTGAATGCGCACGACAAGTTCGTGATCCACTGGATCCCAACCACATGAGGCAAGACGGGAAAGCTCCCGCGCTCACTCGAACGGAGTTTGCGGAGCTCTTTCCATTCTGCTTTGAGATCGATCGCGACCTACGACTCATCGCGCTCGGTCCGCGATGGAGTTCGTTCGCTCCCGCGACTCGCGTAGGGGATGATTTTCGCTTGCACTTCGCAATCGATCGACCGCTTGGATGCCTCGACTTTGACTCGCTTTGGGCTCGTGAAGGCGACCTATTCATCCTTCGTGTGCTCGCGAAAGAGAACCTGACGCTGCGCGGGCAGATGGTGCGCGTGGGGGACCATGAGCAGATGCTCTTTGTGGGCGGCCCGTGGATCGTACGCACTGAAGACCTCTCGATGCACAGCATCGGATTTGAGGACTTTCCACCGCATGATCCCCGTGGCGATCTTCTCATCCTCCTGCAAACCCGTGACGCGACGCTCGCTGACCTCAGGTTGCTCGCCGGTCGATTACGAGACACTGCGAAACGACTTGATGAACGCAATCGACAACTGGAAGAGCAACTCGTGGTTCGCGAGCAACTCGAAGGGCAATTGCGCCAGAGCCAGAAAGTCGAAGCAGTAGGGCGGCTCGCGGGAGGAGTCGCACATGACTTCAACAACATCCTGATGGCGATTAGCGGCTACGCATCGCTCGCCTCGACGCGCTTACCCGAAGGCGATCAGGTTCGAAACTGGATCGACCAGATTCGCTCCGCTGCGGATCGTGCGACCGGACTCACGCAGCAGCTACTTGCGTTTTCTAGGCAGAAGGTCATTCAGCCGGCGGCAATCGATCCGGTGCTCGAAGTGAAGACCATTGAACGCATTCTCCGGCCATTGATTGGGGAGAGCATTCGCTTCACGGTGCAAGCTTCGGAGGGCCTTGGAACGGTGTGGATGGACCCGACTTCACTCCATCAGATCATGATGAATCTCGTCATCAACGCACGAGACGCGATGCCGCGGGGGGGAGAGCTTTCCGTGCGGGTGTATGAAACTCCGAGGGAGGCGCGGCGCGAAGTTGGGAGTTCGAGCGAGGTCGCGAACGGAGGCGCGCCGCCTCAAGTTTCATCAAGCTGGTTGACAATTGAAGTGAGCGACAACGGAACTGGAATGGACGAGAAGACGAAGGCGAACATCTTCGATCCGTTCTTTACGACGAAAGATGTTGGCAAGGGAAGCGGGCTTGGCTTGTCCACCGTGTATGGGCTTGTGCAACAGGGAGGCGGGGAGATTGAGGTGGAGAGCGAACCTGGAAAGGGCGCGAGGTTTCTCATTCGGCTCCCGAAGTTCGTTGCGCCAAGCCCGCGTGCAGTCAACCCCCAAGTCGCGCAGCTCGCGACCGGTCAGCGCGTACTCTTGGTCGAGGACGAAGATATGGTGCGAAGACTCGTCGAGCAGGTCCTTACGCGCGGCGGATACAAAGTGACTGCCGTGGGTGATCCTCGCGAGGCGCTCGCGATTGCTGCCGCTGCCCCGCCCTTCGATTTGCTCGTGAGCGATGTTGTGATGAGCGGATGTAATGGGCTCGAAATGGCGCGCACCATCGAGAAGACAGCGCCGCGGATTCCAACCATCTTCATGAGCGGCTACACCGACGACCCCGCGCTCCGTGCAGGAACGATTCTTCCGCATCAGAGATACATCGCCAAGCCATTCGCGCCGGATGCGCTGCTGAATCTCGCACGCGCACTGCTGCAGCGACGCGCCTGATCCCTTCTCTCGCGTGCGTGCCTTCCGCGCGTTCGGGCGAAGAGCGCCCCGCGCGAGAGTTTTGTTCAACGAAGAAAGGTGGGAGACTGAGAGGTGCTCCCAAGGTTCGGGTACAAGGGGAGAAGTGCGGATTGTGATGGACGGGCGGATTGCTTCTTTGGTCGCGGAATGGTGTTGGCGCTCGTGAGCGAGCATGTGTCGAATGCGTGATGGACATGGAGGAAGGCGATGCTTGTTTGTCGGCTGACTGGTGACTATGGGGCTGTGCGGCGGCGACTGGGTGGAGGCATCCGAGGTGTTGTCGGCGTCGCGGCGTTCGCGGGACTTTGCGTCTTGAACGCTTCGAGCGGCGCATTCCCTGTGGATGAAGTGGCGTTGCACGAGGCGATGTCGCGTCGCTGTCGAACACTTCCTGCGCTCGCGAGATCCTCGGAGGGGGAGCGCGATGCGGTCGCGGAACTCGCGTGGTCTGCATTTCAGAGTGCAGCCGCGACTCGTCGATCGAACGAGCAGGCACAGGCGGTCGGAGTGGACGCGAGTATCAGTCCGCTGACTGTCTCCGCTGTCCTTGCCCATGCGTCAAGCGCGGCGTTAGCGGTGAGCGCGTCATCCGCCGAGCGATTGCTGTTGGGGCCGCTTCTTCCGGCAGATCCGCTGGCTGACCTGCTCTTACGAGAGGAGCTTGTCAAGCGCGTGGCGACGACTTCGGCGTTGGATTGGAAAGATGTGTTGCGCATGATCGATGCTGCTGCACTGCACCTGGATCCGAGAGCGCAAACGCAGCGCATTCGACTCTTTCGATCGTGGCAGCGGAGCGGAGTCCTTGATCGCGGGACATGCAAGAGGGCAACGATTGCCTGTCAGACGCTTCGCGCAGAGATTGACGCATGGGAGTCTTGGTCGACGCGCTTTGACGCTTGGATCGCGGCAGTTCTGGAACATTCGCCAAAGGACGGGTGCTCCGCGCTCAGGCAGAAGATTTTGGAACTTCGGTTTCGCCTTCGCGCCCACGGCGAGATCGCGAGAGCGCGAATCGCTCTATCGGACGCGATCGGAGCGTGGAGCAAGTCGCATCAGGATGCACCGCTGCTTGCAAGAAAGTTGCGAAGCTTGTTGGAGGCTGGCGCACTGCCCGCGCGGCGCCTCCGAATCGTTTCAGCGACGGTGACGGCGGAATCTCGATTCCGGTTAGGCCTCGCTGCGACGGTGCTTGAAGTTTCCGACTTCGAAGCATGGCTGAAACTTGGAGGCATCGAGATCGAGCCTGCGCACAACGCAGGGGATCAGCGCACCGATCGAGAGCGCGCCCTCGATCGTCGTTTGCATCGGCTCGACCATGTGGAACGCCTCGAGCGCCTCCCGCGCGCGAGCGCTCAACCCTCGTCGGCACATTCTGGAGCGGCTCATTCTGCGGTGGACTACGCTAGCGGTGATGGTTCCCGCCGATTTCACTCGTTACCACCGCCAGATGATGCTCCCAGAGTTTGGGCATGTTGGACAGGAGCGATTGCGTGGTGCGACCATCGTCATCGTCGGATGCGGCGCACTCGGTACGGTCGTCGCGGAGCAATGCGTTCGGGCGGGTGTGGGAACGACAACACTCGTGGACCGCGACCTTGTCGACCTCACCAATCTGCAGCGGCAGACGCTCTACACAGAGTCCGACGCACTTGGCCGTCGGCCCAAGGCGGAAGCGGCCAAGGAGCGACTTGCGCAGGTGAACTCCTCCGTTCGTGTGCGCGCGTGCGTCGAGGAGTTTGGTCCATCGTCAGCACTCCGCATCACGACAGGCGCGGACCTCCTGATTGATTGCCTCGACAACTTCGAGTCGCGGCTTCTCTTGAACGATGTCGCGGTGCAACGACGAGTACCGATGGTGTACGGCGGAGCGGTTGCGATGCGCGGAATGGCGGCGTTACTCATGCCGTTCGCTGGTGGGCCGTGCTTTCGCTGCCTCGTTCCTGAACTTCCACCGCTGGGAAGTTCAGAGTCGTGCGATACCGCGGGCGTGCTGTCGTCCGCCACTGCGATCGTTGCATCGCTTGAGGCCGCACTCGCGCTCCGTTGCCTCGCGCAGGGTGCTGAGGTGGGCGAGAGGATCGCAAACTCTCTCCTGCGGTTTGATCTTGCGGATTTCTCATTCGGTCGAACTGACCTTCACGCGGCGAGTGACGGCGAATGTCCGTGCTGCCAGAATGGCGAGTTTCGGTATCTCCGCGCTTCCATGCAGATTGCTCGCCGCCTGTGCGGCCGGAACGCTGTCCAAATCGAACCCTCCCGAGCAGTGGAGGATGGGCACTTCCTCCACCACTTGTTGGAACGGCTTCGCCCGCACGGGGACTTCACGCTCGTGGAAGAATCCTTGCGAGGTCAACTCAAGGGGGAGGTTTCCGATTCTGGTTTGCCGGTCGGATTGGTTGTTTTCCGCGACGGGCGGGTCATTGTCGAAGGAACGGCCGAACCCGAGTTTGCGCGGAGCATCACGGCTCGTTTTGTCGGCGGTTGACGGCGGCGCGCGCATTCTGTTGCAAAGAGATCCTGCCGCAACCGCGCGAGGTCGCTCCTCCGCTGCCGCGCGGGGACCAAGCGGATTCACAGTGACGGGTTTCGATCCTGGCTCAGCATGCGGCGAGCAGGAGCAGTCGGTTGGGGAACCACTTTGTCGCCTGGCTCTGGTGCAAGATTCCACGAATCTCCGGCTGGCATCGCGCGAGGGTCGCCGCGCAGGGTGCGCATCCGGCGCCGTAGGACCGGGCAACCGATTCCTTCGGTTTTCAGAAGGAACGGATACCTCCCGCCGCAAGGTGCGCATCGGGATCGCCGACTGCCATTCTGTGTAGCCCCTCGCTCGAACCACGCGACGCGATCGCCCGAACAGATCTGAAGACCTCGTCCCTTTTCAGCCGATTAGGTAGGTAGGGAGCTTGGATGAATGGCACAATGATTGCATAGGACGGTGCTCGTGCTCGTGCGTCAGCGAGATACTTCCATTGGTTGCGGCGGGCAGTTTCGCCCGCAGGAGGTCGAACATGGCAATGACATTTTCCGAACTCGTGCAGTGCGTCGCAGAACTTGGACTTGATTTTCGTGTGCTCAGCGACCGGGGAGAAGTCATCGTTCCGTTCCGTACCGAGCAGTATGCGAGCGATCCCACGCTGACAGCAGAAGGCAGTGAAGGGCGCACGATGATTGTCGTCATCAAACTGCAGGATGACGGGCGGCTCCTCCGCATCTTTGCGCCAGAGCTCTACTCGCTCGAAGACGCCCGATTCCCGGAGGCAGGGCTCAAGGCGCTCCTCGCCGTGAATTGGCGCGTTCGTATCGCATCCTTTGCGATGGACGAGTCCGACGGCGAGATCCGTCTCATCACCGATCTCCCGATCGAAGACGGCACCTTGACCGCAGCGCAGATTCAACGATTGATCCAATCGATCGCGTGGACTGCCGACGAACTTCATCCGGTGATCGAGCGCGCGTTTGCGGAAGGCGAGATTGACTTCGCGTCCGTGGAAGCGCGTATGCAGGCGCGGCTCAAGGCTGCCAACGCATCGCGTCGCAAGCGAACGCGAGGCGCATCGGCGAAGGAACTTCCTGGGCAAGCACCCTCGGGTTCCACTGCTGGGAAACCCGCGGACGGGGTAAGTGGAAACAACGCGGCTCGTCCGGCCTCCGCAGACGGGAGCATCCCACCACTCGATCCTTCAAAGCCGAGCAAGCGCTCGAAGAAGGAACTTTCGAAACCGGATCCTCGAGAACGGCGCGAACTCGCTGACCTCGTAAAAGCGGCGGGCGGAGTCGAAGGACTTCGCAAGCTTCTCGAAGATCGCGGGATGTAACAACTCGAGTTTCCTGCGACCCGTTCCACCTTCACCGATCTTGCCTCACTTCGCCACGCAGCGTGTGAGCCATGCACGGCAGGATGAATCTCCTCGCGCTCCACTCACAATGCGGAACCCAGTCCCGCGGCGCGGCGCCACGATGACACTTGTCCAATGTGCATCATGTTGTGCGCTCCGCAGAGGAAGTTCACGACGCTGCCGACGGTTGGGAATCGCTCCCGCATCCTGCCTTGCATCGGGTTCTCGCGCGCAAGTGTTGCTTCATCAATCTCAGGAAGCACCTTTGCGACAACGCTCCATGCGTCATTCCAAGTCGCGACGAGAACTTCCTTGCTCGGATAACGCCCATCCTGCGCGACGCATGGCGCACCCATCTTGAAGTGTTCATCGCCGTAAGGCATTGCGAACTTGAGGTCCGTTCGCCCAAGCAGTTCAAGGACGAAGTTTGCGTAGATCGAGAGATGGCCGACACAGAACGCCGGGTGGTTGATCTCCTTGACGGGAATCTCGCAGAACCGATCCGCGGGAATACTCTTCACAATCTCCCCGCCGTAGAACAGGGTGACCCTCAAGGTGTCGGCGATGATGCACCCGAGCCCTCGTGACTCATGGAAGGCGTGCGTCGAACTGCCGCAGGAGGTCGAAGTCGTCGCGGAAGTTGGTGTGCTCATAGTGCCAAAACGATAGTCGTTTCGGCATGCCGTGGTAGTCTTTCCACTATGCCGCTTCCTCCGAAATGGATCGTGCGCACGCTCGCGTTGCTTACCTTTTTGGCGCTCAATGCCGTCGCGAGCGCACAAGGCACGCAGGGCGTCGCTCCGGATCCGCTCACGACGGGCAAGCTCAACGACTACTTGTCTTGGTATCTGCCAGATGCAACGCGGGAGCAGCTGATCGCTATCGACGCGGCGCACGAGGAGTATCTCATCGCGTTCCGCGCGATCCGAAACGGCGAGATTGAACAACTTCTCAAGATCCTGCGATCGGCGCGCCGCGATGCCGATCAAGTGACGAGTGTTTTTCGGCAAATGCGGCTTGTGAGGCAGGTGGTCTCTGACGCCGACGACCGGTTCTTTGCATCGATCCTCGCGATCCTCGGAAGTGAGCAGACGGCATTCGTGCAAAGGGCGCGGGACGCGCGTGAGCGCGATTGCCTCGGCGATGCGCCGATGCTCTCGATGGACGGAGGCGAGGGAGTTCCCGATTTGGTGCAAATGCTCGCGGCGCGGAGGTTGGCAGACGCGCAGATGCGGCAAGTGATCGCCCTCCTCGCGGAACATGAGTTGCGCGCGACTCAAGCGCAGAGGCAACTCGTTCGCGAGTCGGAAGAGCTTGGGACCGCGCTCGCGACGAAGATGGCCGAGGTGCAGAAGCAATTCGAAGCAGGCACGGTGGATTCGACGGCCTGGGAGAGAGCCATCGCTGAAGCTGTCGAGAAGGACGGAGCTTCGTTCGTTCGGGCGCGCAAAGCGATGAAGCAGATTGTTTCAAGCGGGATCGACTCGCTCCACGAGATCCTTGACGCTTCGGAGTGGCATCTCCTCGCCGTGAGGGCATGTTCGAGAAGCGCGAGCGGGATGATTCCGGACGGGGTGAACCCGCCCATTGGCGCAATCATTCGCCGCGTGTTGAAGAAGGAGAGTCTCGACGCAGCGCAGCATGAGGGGATTATGCAGGTCCTACGCGAGTGGGCGGACGCGGATGTTCGATTGGCTCGCGAAGCGCTTGATGCTTTCTCAACGGGGCTACCGAACGTGATGGGTATGGACGGAGCGGAACTCCATACCGCACTCAATCTGACGAATCAACGACGAGAGGAGAATGCGGTCGCCGCGTGGGACAGGCTCGCGGCTGTCCTCGGAGAAGTCGCCGTCCGTCGATACGCCGCGCGTGATGGGTCGAATGGGGAAGCAATGCCCTATGGTCCGGTGGATGATGACGCGGAGTTCGAAGCGCAGCAGCAGGCATCGGAACGAGCGAACGAGAACTACGCGCGCGCGGCAAACGGGCAAGCGCGTTACTCGAGTGAGTTTCAACCGATTTCGGCGCCGGAACTGAGCGAGGTGATGGCGTTCACAGGGGTGGACGATGCGCAGAGCGAGATCCTCGAACAAGCACATGCCGCTTACCTCGAACGGTTCACGGCGCGAATGGAGCCGGCGACTCGGCGCACGAGCGACGCACGAGACGCACTGTATGCACCGCAACATGAGGTTCAAGTCGAAGGGCCAGTGCTTGAGGAAGCGCATGGATCAGACGCGCCGGCGGAAGTGACTTCCACGGCTTCCTCCGCAGACGAGGGTAGTCCGACGGAAGCTGCGGAGCCCATGGCGCAGGTGTATCAGCCGCCGTCGATTGATCGAGCGAGAGTGGAGCACTACATCGCGGCGCAGGTCGCGATGTTTGACCTCGCGCTCGCCCTCGACGCCGAGTTCGCGAGTGAATGCACTGCAGCACTCGGAGCGGAGGTGCCGATTGGCGATCATCGCATCGCGCCAATCCTTCGAAGTCTCCGTCTACTTGACCTTGTGACGAAGGGTTCGCAGGGCTGGTCTTTCGGATTGCGAGAGGAATGCGTTACGCCGGTCGAACTCTTCTTGAAAGTGGAGTTCGGTAACGGCGCGCTCGAAGCGTTTTCCAAGCAGAGCGCGATCGAGACCGCTTCGCGCCTACCAGCGTTGCAAGGGATTGCGCACGCTCTGTATGAGGGTTCCCGTCGTTCGGAGTTCTTGTGGCAGAATCTCGAACTTGATGGCCCGCAGGATCCTGACGCCGCGACCCGCCGATTTCAGGAATGGCGGCAGAAGGAGCGCGCGCTTGAGGGCGAAGGAGCAGTGCTTCTGCGCTCCGCGCTCGACGCGGCGCTGGCTACAACGAGTGAGAGTGTGCAAGCGGCCGCGGCGGTTGCTCGCCGCAAGCTCGCGTACCCTGCGGTTTTTCGGGACTCGCGCGACGCGACGCCGATGTTGCACGCCGCGCTCGCACTCTCTGATCTCGACGCGACGCGGCGAGGGCAGATTGAGGGATTGCTTGCGGAATACCAAATGCTCTATGACGACGCGTGTGAGAGAATCCTCGCGATTCCCCAAAGCTCCATTGAGTCGGAAACTGATCCAGAGTATTGGGTGGAGCGAACCGCGCGAGCGATGGAGTTTGAGCGATTGCAGTTTGAACGAGGCGAGCGAAGCGCGAAGGCCATTATCATGCTTCGTCGAATCCTCGGCGACGCGGATGTTGCTCGCATTCCAGGACTCGCGACCTATGACATGCGCGCGGGGGTCCGTGACCAATCGATGGAGTGATCGCGCCGCGTTCACACGCGGCCTTGAGGCGATCTAGAGTGCCCTGATCATGTCAAGTGGAGCCATTCTCGCCATCGATCAAGGGACGACTTCTTCGCGCGCGATCGTCTTTGGCGCGCAGGGCGAGGTGCTCGGAGCCGCGCAGGAGGAGTTCACGCAACACTTTCCGCAAATCGGTTGGGTGGAGCACGATGCCGTCGAGATTTGGTCGACTCAATGCCGCTGCATGCACGCGGCACTCGCGAAGTCGGGCTTGACTGCGAGAGATTTGAGCGGCATCGGAATCACGAATCAACGAGAGACGATCGTGGTGTGGGATCGCCGAACAGGCATCCCGATTCACAACGCCATCGTCTGGCAAGATCGACGCACCGCCGCGCGCATGTCGGCTATGAAATCTGATGGTCGCGAGGCGTGGATGCGCGAGCGCACGGGCCTTCTCGCGGATCCGTACTTCAGCGCTTCCAAGGTGGCGTGGATTCTTGATCATGTTTCCGGCGCGCGCGATCGCGCGTGTCGTGGGGAACTCGCGCTTGGCACGATCGATAGTTGGCTCGTTTGGAATCTCACCAAAGGGCGCGTGCACGCAACCGATGCTTCGAACGCATCTCGCACTCTCCTCCTTGACATTCGTTGCGCGGAGTGGAGTGATGAACTCTGCGAGTTGTTTGAGATTCCTCGGAACATGCTGCCGTCCCTCGTCCCGAGTGCAGGGGTGGTCACGGAAACCGAAGCCGCAATTCTCGGTGCATGTGTCCCGATTTGCGGCATTGCCGGTGATCAACAGGCAGCCTTGATTGGGCACGCTTGCATCGCTCCGGGTGATGCGAAGAATACTTATGGCACTGGCTGCTTTCTGCTCGCGAACGCAGGGGAAACTTGCCCACTTCCCCCGCCTGGATTGCTGGCGACGATCGCGTGGAAGATCGGCGATGAAGTCACTTACGCGATTGAGGGAGGCGTCTTTACGGGAGGCGCGGCCATTCAGTGGTTGCGTGATGGTCTGCGTGTGATTCATGCATCGGCGGAGGTGAGTACGCTCGCCGCGAGCGTCCCTGATGCAGGTGGAGTGATGGTGGTTCCCGCCTTCGCTGGACTGGGAGCGCCATGGTGGGATCCTGAGGCACGCGCGTGCATCCTTGGACTTACGCGGGGTGCGACGAGCGCCCATGTCGCGCGAGCGACGCTCGAGGGCATCGCGCATCAGGTTGCAGATCTCGTCGGGGCAATCGCGCCTGCACTTCCTCGACCCATGCTCGCGTTGCAGGTTGATGGAGGCGCAGCAGCGAGCGATCTTTTGATGCAGATCCAAGCGGACATGCTCGGGATCGCGATTGTTCGGCCCAGACAACTCGAGTCGACTGCCATTGGAGCAGCAAATCTCGCGCGCCTTGGCGCGGGGCTGCTTTCTGGGATCAGTGAACTCAAATCGGCATTCGTTACGGATCGAACTTTCGCGCCGATGACGAGCGACGCTTCGCGCCTGCTGACGCGCGGGCGTTGGGCGAATGCCGTCGGCCGCTCGCGCTCCTTAGATATGCCGTGATTCCCTCGGCTCGCATACGCTCCCCCGTCATTGAGTCCCCTATGCAACTGAATCGATTTGAACGACCTGAAATGCTCTCGAACCTCAAGAGCGAGCCGCTCGATGTCCTCGTCATCGGAGGTGGCGCGACGGGACTTGGGTGTGCTGTCGATGCCGCGACGCGAGGGTACAAGACCGCGCTTGTGGAGGCGCACGACTTTGCGAAGGGAACTTCGTCGCGCTCAACGAAGTTAGTGCATGGTGGCGTTCGATACCTTGAGAACTTCGACTTCGGTCTCGTCGCCGAAGCCCTTGAAGAACGCGCGACCATGGCGGCCAACGCGCCGCATATCGTGCACGACCTCAAGTTCGTCGTCCCACGCTATCAATGGTGGGAGGGGCCGTTCTACGGCATCGGCTTGAAGTTGTACGACGCACTCGCGGGCAAACGAAACTTGGGCCCTAGTCGCAGTCTCTCTCGCGAAGAAGCAGCAGCAGCGATTCGCGGCGTACAGGAAGACGGGCTACTTGGCGGCATTGAGTATCACGATGCGCAGTTCGACGACGCGCGCATGGCGATTGCGCTTGCGAAGACCGCTGCGAATGCGGGCGCGGTGGTGCTGAACTACGCGCGTGTGACGGAGTTGCTTCGCGCCGACGGGCACACGGGTGGGGCGATTATCCGCGATGAGGAGAGCGGGGAGTTGATCCGCGTGGAAGCCTCGGTGGTGATCAATGCGACCGGAGTCTTCGCCGATCGGGTGCGAGCGTTAGACGGATCGGATCATGCGGGTATCGAAGTGGAGCCAGCGCGCGGCGCGCATCTCGTCTTCGATCGTTCGTTTCTGCCAGGAAACGAAGCGATCATGGTCCCGCACACGGATGATGGTCGCGTGCTCTTTGTCATTCCTTGGCACGACCGCGCGCTCGTGGGGACGACGGATGTGGAGACGAAGGACCTGACCATGGAACCACGCGCGACCGAGGATGAGATTGATTTCATCCTCCGCAATGCCGCCCGTTACCTCGCTCGGCGACCCGAACGCGCAGACATTCTGTCGGTCTTCGCAGGGCTGCGACCGCTCGTTCGACCGAAGGGGTCAGCGCACGGATCCAAGCGCGTTTCGCGAGAGCATGTGGTGAGCGTCTCCGCGAGCGGAGTGGTCACGATTCTCGGAGGAAAGTGGACGACCTATCGCAAGATGGCGCAGGACACGGTCGACATGGCCGCTCGCGTTGGCGCGCTTGACTCCAAAGACTGCAGAACGCGACAGGTACGCATTCACGGGTTCGCCGCCGACTCGAAGTTGGAGGCGGGGCTCGGATCGTCGCGAGCGTTGTATGGATCAGACGCGCGTCATCTTGCGTCGATCGAATCAACGCTGCCGGAGCTTGCCCGCCCGCTTCACCCACGACTGCAGTTGACGGGAAGCGAAGTCATCTTTGCGGCAACCCACGAGATGGCAAGGACGCTCGAAGATGTGCTTGCACGACGGTGTCGCGCACTGTTTCTCGATGCGCGCGCGGCGATGGAGGTTGCGCCGGATGTTGCCGCGCTGCTTGCGCTTGAACTCCGTTGGACCCCGGAGCGCACGCAAAGCGAGAGAGATGCCTTCCTGCGACTCGCGCGTGAATACCTTCCCGAGGGCTCAGTGTGAGAAGTCTCGGCACGGGAGCGTGTGTGATCGCGAGCTTGCTTTGTGGCGCGAGTATGCGCGCGCAAGCGCCGAGTTCCGCGCCACCAGCTGAAGTTCCATGGCCCGTCTCTCTTGGCTTTCGCGTGGCCGCGCTCGAGCAAGAGCGAAAGGTTGTCGATCAAGTCGTGCTGGTTCCCGATGAGGCGACCTATGTCGCGGAGATCGCACAGTGGACGGCGACGACGCGTTGGCCAGTGCTCTTTGAGGAGTCGCGCTTCGCCCCATCCTTCATTCGTGCTTTCAAGCCGTCGCGGGTTGTGCGTCGCGCGTCGATCGGCGGTTGGCCAACCTCCCGCAGTGAGCGTGAGGCACTTGTCCTGCAGGCGTCATCGATCCGAGCGTCGACGGCGAGTCCTGGCTTAGTCTTCACGAGCATGGATGATTCCGCGTGGGTTGCGGGGCTTGCTCTCGCTGCCGCGCGATGTCTTCCCATCACTTTTCTTGAAGGCGACTTTGGTGATGAGTTTGGCACGATCGACGCCTCTCGATTCACGGAACTTCGTCGGCGGACAGAGGCAGCGGCAGAGGCAAGCGGACTTTCGTGGCGCGGACTTGGTGACGCGATTGAAACCGTTGTCCTCTGCCGCGCGGTTGCTCCAAAGTGCATACCGAAGTTGGCGCCGGAATTGCGACCACAGGTTGCCGGACTTCCCCAGCCGATCCGCGCAGACGATCCGCTCTCGACGATGGATTGTCTGTGTCGCCATGACGATGGTAATCGATGGGCGATCGCGAGTTGGATCTTCGGCCCGCGTGATCGATCCGCATTCGTCGCGATGAGTTCGCTCTTTCTTGGTCCTGGTGAAACTTGGCTCATGAGTCAGTATCCCAATGCACAAGGATGGGCGGCGTATCTCCCGCAGGCTGCCGCCGCGCGCCTGAACAAGACCGAGATCACGACGCGCGTCGTTGTTGGGAACGACATGACCCTCGACGCGTGGCGGCGACAGCTCATGGGCGGCTTCAACTGCGGCATGCTTTGGTTGAATTCGCACGGTCAGATGTGGGAGTTCGCGCTTGAGAACAATGTGATGGCGAGCGCGAACGATGTCCCGCTGACGAATGTGCCCGTCGCGTTACATCTCATTCATAGTTTTTCTCTCGCGCAGGCGGGGAATCGAGACTCGGTCGGTGGGCGTTTCATTCAGCAGGGTGCGTATTGCGTCCATGGTTCGGTGTATGAACCGTTCTTGCCTGCGTTCACGCCGCCTGCGCTGCTTGCCGAACGGGTCGCGTATCTCGCGCCGCTGCTTGTTTCCGCGCGAGTCTTTGAGGGACCGTTCTCGCTTCCGTGGCGAACCACAGGTTATGGCGACCCGTTACACCTCGCGATGATTCCCGCTCGTTACGGAGTGCAGCGTGTTGCGCCGCCGGATGACTCGGCGATTGCGCTGCGAGTAAGTGCGATCTCCTCCCTCCAAGCGCTTAAAGGAAATCCCACCGCAGAGGGGTTCGCCGCGGCGATGCATGATTTGGTGATGAGTGGCGAAGACGCACTCGCCGTCTCGCTCTCCACCATGTCGGTTCAGGCGGGATTCGCGAAGGCGACTGCGCTTGATGCTCTCGGTCCACTCTTTCGCGCACGCGACTTTGATGCATTTGTCGAGGCGTTCACGCAGTGTGCTTCCCATCGCGAGGATGACACGACCATGCTCTGGCACCTCGCATTGGGCCGTTTCGGAACTTTGCAGGGCGACGATGGAAAGCGAGCAGTGGCTGTCCTCGCCCGCAACTTGCGTGGTCCGGATGCAAGCGTGGACTTCAAGCTCCTCGCGCCCACACTCGAGCGACTGCTCGGTCGTGACGGAATGCGTGAAGCCGGCGAGCGCGCAGCAGCCAACGAGAAGGATGCGACGGTCGCGGCGAAACTGCGCGCGATCTGTCGGTGAGTTCACGCGGCTTGCTTCGCGGGCGGATTGGCTGGCGGAGAAACGGATGGGGCACTCGGTTGCGCCGTTGACGGCGCGGGCGCGAGCGGTTTCGCGCGCGGCTCCGGGAGCTTTGGAAGCGACGCGAGTAGCGCGCGGAGGATCGACGCAGGATCCCGTGAGCAACTGGATTGCAGGGCGGGGGGAAGGAGGGGCTCGATCGAACCGAGGGTGATCGCCGTGAGGCCTGCGAGTCCACGAGCGGTTGGATGCAGTTCATCGCTTTGTAGGAGCGGCTCGTCCTTGGCCGCTCTCCACTCCGTTCCATCGATCGTGATGGCGCCGTTTTCGCGAAGGTCTCGCGAGAGTGCATCGAGCGGAATCACACAGACATTCTTCCGGCCCTTCGCCCAATCTTGAATGCGCGCGTTGAGAAGCGTCAGAGTTTCGCGCTTTGGTAACTGAGACTGCGAGAGCATTTTTCCCACGGCGCGACTCATGTCGGGAATGTCGCCGATCACCATCGGGCACTCGCAGCGTGCGAGCTGGGCGAGTCCGATTTCAAGTTTCGCGGCGCGCTCGCTCTCGTCTTTGAGCAACTCGCCTGTGGGTCCGTCTGAGCCGTAGGCGTACCAGAAGAGATAGTCAATCGCGAGCACTGCATCTGCTTTGGATTTGAGCGCGCGATCCATCTGCGCGCGGCCTTGCGCGATCGGGCTGAAGAAGAAGTATCCGCTCGCGAGGTCGGTCACCACGCACTTGCGGCCGGAGCACGCAACTTTGACGAACCGTGCGAGGTCGACCGCGTCGCCGTATCGCCCATCTGCGCGTACATCGAGCGCTGAACATCCGAATCCAGCAGAAGTACTCGCGCCAATCACGGCGAACCGAATCGCGCGTTCTGGGGCCGATGAGACTGTCGGCTCCGGATGGGACTCTTGAGGTGCCGCCTTGACGGCGACCGCGACCCAGAGCACAAGGAGGACAGGCGCGAAGAGCCATGCGGTTCGATTGCGTACAAACATGTGCGCAGCATAGGCCACGCAGTCGCTCGGTCAATCGCGAAGACCGAGCGCTTTCGCCATCGTCGCGCCCAGATCAGCGGGACTCTCGGCAACCAAGATGCCGCACGCGCGGAGCGCGTCGATCTTCGCTTGGGCGGTGTCTTCTTCGCCGCCAATGATCGCGCCTGCGTGGCCCATGCGCTTTCCTTTGGGCGCGGTGCGCCCAGCGATGAAGCCGGCGACGGGCTTCTTCATGTTGTCACGAATCCACTTCGCAGCATCGACTTCGTCCGTTCCGCCGATCTCGCCGATCATGACCACACCATCGGTGTCGTCGTCCTTCGCGAAGAGTGCAAGTGCCTCGATGAATCCCATCCCTCGCACGGGATCACCACCGATACCGACGCAGGTCGACTGTCCCATACCGAGCTCGGAAGTTTGCCAGACGGCTTCGTAGGTGAGCGTTCCAGATCGACTGATGATGCCGACATTTTTCCCGCTTCGGGCGTCGGCGCGGTGCGTATGAATGTACCCCGGCATGATGCCGATCTTGCAGCCGCCTTCAAACTTCGCGCTCGCGCCCGAGCCACTCACGCGACGCGCTGGCGTAATGACACCTGGGCAATTCGGCCCGATGAGCGTCGCGGCTGGAAATGCCTTGAGCGCTTCCTTCGTGCGAATCATGTCTTGCACAGGCACTCCTTCGGTGATCGCGCAAATCACCCGAATGCCCGCCGCAGCGGCTTCGAGAATTGCATCGGCCGCGCCCGCAGGTGGCACGAAGATCATGGTCGCATCGGCAGCGGTTGCTTCCACCGCTTGGCGCACGGTGTCGAAGATGGGAATGCCGTTTGGGTCCTTCTGTCCACCCTTACCCGGAGTCACCCCACCAACAAATCGTGAGCCGTACTCTACACACGCCTTTGTGTGGCTCGCGCCCGCGCTGCCAGTGATGCCTTGACAAAGAACCTTTGTATTTCCGTCGACGAGGATGCTCATGGGGGGCGAGGATGATACAGCATGCTCGCAATTGGCGATCTGCGCTCGTGGCGAGAGTGGGCTCGCTACACTTCTCCCTTCTATGGCAAAAAAGGCGCTCACATACGCTCAATCCGGTGTCAACATCGACGCTGGCGATGAAGTTGTCGATCGAATCCAACCGATCCTCCGCCGAACGCACTCTTCGCGCGTGATCGGTTTGCACGGCGCGTTCGCCGGAATGTTTCGCCTCGACTTCAATCAGCAACTCTTTAAGCGCAACTATCGCGACCCTGTGTTGGTTGCGTGCACGGACGGAGTGGGTACCAAGGTCAAACTCGCCGCCGATGCGAAGATTTACGACGGCGTGGGCATCGACTGCGTGGCGATGAATGTGAACGACCTCATCGTGCAGGGCGCAGAGCCGTTGTTCTTTCTCGACTACCTCGGTCTTTCGAAGCTTGATCCAACCGAGACTACGGCGATGATCGAAGGCGTCGCGCGCGGTTGCGAGCTGGCCGGCTGTGCGTTACTTGGCGGAGAGTGCGCTGAGATGCCGGACATCTATTCGCCTGGTGACTTTGATGTCGCAGGATTCTGTGTCGGCGTCGTCGAACTCAAGCGCGTCATCGATCCGTCGCGAGTTCGCAAGGGGGACATCATCATTGGCCTTGCTTCGAGCGGATTGCACTCGAATGGCTACACGCTCGTGCGGCGGATCATCAAGAACGAGAAGCTCGACTTGAAGAAAAGTTACGCGGGGTTGGGCGGAAAGAAACTGTTGGACATCTTGCTCGAACCAACGCGGATCTACGCAAAATCGATCGTCAAGATCGTGTCGAGCTACAAGCGCATCATGGCGATCTCCGGGATGGCGCACATCACCGGCGGAGGTCTTCCCGGGAATGTGAGTCGCGCACTCCCGAAGGGACTTGATGCTCGCATTGATTGCACTTCGTGGAAGCCGCATCCGATCTTCGCGTTCTTGCAAGAGCAGGGCGGCGTCGAACGCGACGAGATGTTCCGCGTCTTCAACATGGGCATCGGCTACACCGTCATCGTGCGACCCGCGCATGCGAAGAAGATTCTTTCGGCACTCAAACGATCGGGCGAGAAGGCTTCGATCATCGGTGAAATCGTGAAGGGATCCGGCGAAGTGCAGCTCCAGTTCGGCGAGTGAGGTGCATTTTCGCACCGTCGCAAGTCTTCGCGACGAAAGCTGGCACCGCACCATTGCTCACCCATCATCTCTTGGCGACTGTCGACCTTGCTTCTTCGCGCCTTCGCGTTTTTTCTCATCGAGTCGTCGCGTCACTGAGCCCCAAGTTGGTTTCGTCGGGCGGCGGATCTTGGGACGAATCGCCGCACTTGCAACGACGGCGCTCAATCGCGCGATGCATGCATCACGATTGTCCGCTTGCGAACGCGTTTGACTATCGGTGATCAGCAAGGCCTCTTGCGCGTTGACGCCAACGAGATGACGCGCAGCGATCCTGCGAAGTCGATCCATCGCAGCGGGATCGAGTCCATCAATCGCGCCGAGAAGCACGCGCAACTCCGCTTTCGTACTCGTCTTGTTGGCGTGCTGGCCACCTGGCCCGCCACTGCGCGAGAAGTTCCAATCCAAGTCCGCTGGTGCGACGGTGCACCCACGACCCAGTCGAATGCGACCGCTGGAGGTGAGGGTCAGCGAGCCAAATCGCTTTGGCTCATCGCGAGGTGCTCGGCGGGGAGGTACGCTGTCGGTCATGCTTGCATCCATCGTCGTCGCAGCAGCGCTCGCAGCACCACCTGAGCTCGTGGAAACGGTGCCCGCGCGCTCCTTTCAACTCGATCTTGGCGCGCAAGCATACTTCACAAGGCTCGTGGGAAACTTCAATGATGGAGCTGCGCAGGTGTCGGTCGAGGACATCGGTCTTCACGACAGCGTGATCGCCATCGACGCGGCGATGACCGTCCACGAGGGCAAGTTGCACGCTTCCTTGCAGGCACTTTCCTTCAACACCAGTGGAAGTGGGATCGCGGCGGAGACGATGTCGTTCTCGGGCATCACCGTTGGGGATGGCGACGCGTTTACCTCAAGTCTCGACCTTTGGACATTCGGTGCAAAGGTGGCGTACGACTTCTGGGAGCCATACGCGGATGACACAGGTTCGGCACAGCATGCCACGCCGAACAATTTCGAGTTTGTCATTCAAGGCGTCCTCGCCTTGGAGTTTGTGAACATGTCTCGCACGATCAGCGATACGACCGCGCTGGCTTCGATGGAAGGGGACGACTCCTTTCTCGTACCGAGCGTTGGGGGCGGATTCGATGTTTCCTTCGATGTTGAACATGCCGTTGGTTTCGTCGAGCGAGTTGAGATTTACACGGATGCGTTGATCGGCGCGACTCTGCCACTGCAGTCGGACGGCGGATTTGGCATGGCTCTCAACATTGATGCAGGGTGCAGGCTCTGGTTGACGCCGCATTTCGCGATGAACTTTGGATACCAGTTGGTGGGCGGCGCGTACGACGGCCGCGACATAGACCTCACCGGAAGTTTGCAGGGCATCGTCGTTGGTGCCTCGTGGCGATTCTGAGCGCATCATGGACGGTCATCCAACGAAGTTTCTTCGCGCGCGAATCAGGCATGCGTTGTTCACAGTCGTCCCGGATCGAATCACCGGCGGCCGCTTGCGTGCGCGGCATTTGAGCCAGCCGATTGAATTGACGAAGATTGCCATTTCGCAGAAGGGTTGGCCGCGGGCATTTGATGGGCTCAAGATCGCGCACCTCTCTGATTTTCATTTCGGTCACCTTGCGACGAGTGACCGAATCCGCGAAGCGGTGACGACGGCGAACGCGACCCGACCCGATCTGGTCGCGCTCACCGGCGATCTTGTCGATCTTCACGCGAATGACTCCGATCTCCTCTTCGCGGAACTTGCGCAGCTTCACGCGCCACTTGGCATCTACATGGTGCTCGGAAATCACGACCACCTCCATGCTCCGCGCCAAGTTGTTCGCGCCGCGATGGACAGCGGCGTGACGGTGTTGATGAACGCGACAGCGGAAATCGTTCGCGGCGAGGAGCGACTTGTGGTCGGTGGACTCGATTGGTCAAATCGGATTGCGCTCGATGCGGCGCGCCTACGCGACTTGCCTGTCGCTCCACATCTACTGCTCGCGCACAATCCCAAGGCGTTCGCGTCGGCGATTGAGAGAGGCATTCCGATCACGCTTTCTGGTCATACGCACGGCGGTCAGATTGCGCGGCGCACCCGACCGCAACACAATCTCGCGTTTTCGCATCGATTTTCGTCAGGTCTTTACGAACGGGAGGGGTCACGGCTCATTGTCACGCGCGGAGTGGGCGCGTGGTTTCCACTTCGCGTGCATTGCCCGCCGGAAGTCGTGTTGCTCGAAGTGCACACGCTTGCGGAGTGATCGTCCCGCGAGCATCACGGATTGAAGTCGCCGGACACTGCGCTGAACACGAGGAATGGCAGAAGCGGAAGCAGGATGGCGGTTTGTGCCGCAGCCTCGTGAGAAAACTTCTGACCGTGCCGTGAAGCGAAGGTGAGTTGCACGGGCTTGTCGATGGCGGTTCCAATCACTTCAAGGGTGGTTGCCCACTCTGTGGATCGATCGATCTCCATCGTGCCATCCACGGGAATCGCAAGTTCGTCGAGCCTCAGCACGAGTTCCGTAGGGGTCTGCGCGACGGGATCGTTGGAGAGGGATTTCCGCCACTGTCGGAGATTCCATTGGGAGAGACTGTCCCGAAGTTCAAGCTGGCGCGCAAAAGGCGCATCCTTTTGGTCTGTCCACTCGGCATCCGGTGGGAGCGAAGGCACGATCCACATTCGTACCTTCGTCTCGCGACCGAGCGGAGCGATGACTCCCGAACCTGTCTTCGGCAAACCCATCGTGCGCTTGGGAAGTGGGATTGGCTCGCTGGCGATCAGGACCAAGAACGCGTTGGCTTGCCAAGCGTAGAGGCGATTTTTCTTCGCCTCTTCAATCGTGGTGGCGTGTCGAATCTTGAGGTTGAGGCATTGACCCTTGTTGGGAATCACCCACGTTCCGAAATCGAGGGTCAAGCGCTCGGAGAATGTGGTTCCGATGACCTCAACTTCAGGACTGTCTGCGGTCCGAACCGTGAGCGTGCTCCATGATTTGCACCCTCCGATGCAGGCGGAGAACATCGTGACGATGCCAATGAGCATTCGATGTTTCATGGCATCAGCGTAGCGACAGTGCACGCCAGAGCAAATCCAAGTGCTCACGCTTGGTGGAAAGCGAGCCGAGGGAAACCCGAAGCACGAACTTTCCGGGAGTTTGCGCGCCATCGGCGGTGAAACGACAGTGCGATACAAATGAGTGCCCGCTCGCATTCACCCGTTCAAGCAGTGCCTCGGTCGCGGCATCGCCATCGTTGTGCGTGATCGCGACGAGGTTGAGGCGAGGTTCGACGACGAGGTGGAGGTGATCGGATGCTCGCACGCGCGCGGCGAGTTCTTGTCCGAGCCGCACATGCTCGCGAACCATCGCGCGAAGGCCATTCAAGCCCCATGACCGAAGCACAAACCAAAGTTTGAGTGCGCGAAATCGTCGCCCAAGCGGAATCTGCCAATCGCGGTAGTCAATCACCTTGCCCGAATCCGTCGCCGCATTGCGCAAGTACTCCGGAAGGACGCTCAGCGCACGGACGAGTTCGCCTCGCTGTGCAACAAACATTGCATCGCAATCGAAGTTCACCGGCATCCATTTGTGTGGATTGAAGCACCAACTGTCTGCGCACTCAGCACCGTCGACCACGAAGCGGAACTCTGGGCAGAGCGCGGCGGTTCCGCTCATTGCTGCATCGACATGGAGCCAGATCGGTCGCGCTCCCTCGTGCGCACGACAAACCTCGCGGATTGCGCGAACATCGTCGAAGGCATTGACTCCGGTCGTACCGACCGACGCGTTGACGAATGCGCAGTGGAATCCCGCTGCGCGGTCAGCGGACATACAGGTATTGAGGAGGTCAATGCGCATGGCGCCCGTCGCATCCACCGGAATGACGCGCAGTGATTCTTTGCCGAGGCCTGCGATGCGCGTCGCTTTCTCAACTGACGAATGTGCCTGTGAACTCGTGTACGCCGTCAACCGCTGGTCGATCACCTTGAGCCCGAACGCGTCACTTGCAAAGTTCGTCGCGCGTTCGCGCGCGGCAACGAGTGCAACGAGCGCCGCGGAACTCGCGGTATCTTGAAGCACGCCGCCGCCAGTTCCACTAGAGAGGAATTGCTCGGGAAGCCCGAGCGCATAGACGAGCCAATCGAGTACATGTGTTTCAAGCTCAGTGCAGGCGGGGCTTGTTGACCAGAGCATGCCTTGCACTCCGAGGCCCGCGCTGGCGAGTTCGCCGAGGATCGATTCGTAACTTGAGTTCGCTGGGAAGTACGCAAACCAACCGGGGTGTTGCCAGTGCGCGATTCCAGGCATCACGATTGTGTCGAGATCGCGAAGAATGCATTCGAAGCGTTCCCCCGCTTCCGGCGCGCGCGCGGAGAGGTGCTCCCGAATCGCGCCCGGAGTGGTGGAGTGTTGCACGCTTCGCTCACTCATCGACTCGCGGTAGTCCGCGATCCAATCGATGAGTGCATACCCATGTTGACGGAACGAATTGGCGTCGAGAGGTCCCGCATGCGATTCCTGCTGAGGCATGCAGGGCAGGGTAACGGTGTAGAGTAGTTTCACATGGAAGATCGTGGCCGAGTTGCACCACCGCTTACGACCGCGCGTCTCTCGCTGCGGCCGCTCTTGGAAGCAGACTTCCCTTCGCTTGTCGCGGGACTTGGCGATCGTGAGGTGTCCCGTTGGCTTCGCACCGTTCCACATCCCTACGGAATCGAAGACGCGATCGCGTTTGCACGCATCGTTCGTGAGGGGAGAGCGGATGGCAGTGTCGACGACTTTGTGATTACGACCGTGTCGAACGACGCGCTTGTGGGCGGTATCGGCTTGCGTTACTCCGAGAATCGGACGACGGCTGCGCTTGGGTATTGGATCGCCCGCGCAGAGTGGGGCAAAGGTTACGCGACCGAGGCGGCTCTCCGTATCGTCGAGTTTGCGATGCACGGGCGGAGCGACGCGCCGCGCTTGACGCAGATTGAGGCGCATGTGCATGTCGGGAACGAACGCTCGCGTCGCGTCCTCGCGCACTGCGGCTTTCTCGAAGTCCGAGTGGAAATCGTCGAGTGCTGTGGGCTCGACGGCAACCGCCACGCGCATCGTTACGAGTTGAAACGGAGTTAGACGGGGAGTGCGGCGAGCGCGCGTTCGGTTTCGACCGCGAGTTCTCGCATCAGCCCCGCGCCGAGGTCGAGTCGGATGCCCGCTGTCTCGAACAACTCTGGAAGTGGTCGCGAGCCGCCCAGCGCGAGCGCCTTCTTGTAGTTTGCGAGTGCCTGCGACGAGTCGCGGCGCGACTGCATCCACATCTGCATGGCGCCAAGTTCAGCGATGCCGTACTCGATGTAGTAAAAAGGGGAGCCAAAGAGGTGGAGCTGTCGTTGCCACTGGCTGTCGAGCACCTCCTCGAGACCGGACCAATCACAGTTTCCGCCGAAGCGCGCGTCGAGTGCGCGCCATTGCGCGCGGCGTTCCGAGACCGAGTGCCCATCGTGCGTGTGTGTCCAATGCTGAAACGCGTCGATGGTCGCGATCCACGGCATAAGTGTCGGGAACTTCTCAAGCCGATCACGCTCCGCGCGTTTGCATTCTTCGGGAGAGTAGAACTCGCTGAGAAACGGAAGCGTCAGTAACTCTTGCGACATCGACGCCACCTCTGCGAACTCCATCGGCGCGTTGCGATAATCGACGAGCGGATCATTCGCACAGAGTAGGGAGTGAAAGGCGTGTCCGGCCTCATGCACCATGGTGACAAGGTCCCGATGGACGCCCGCCGCGTTCATGAAGATGAACGGACGGCCACTGCGTTGCCGTTGGTACTGATACCCGCCCGGCGCCTTGCCTTTGCGGCTGGCGAGATCGAGGCAATCGCCGTCCGCCAGCGACGCATACATATCGGAGAGTTCGGCGTCCATGCGTCGGTACATGTCGCCGCAACCGTCGTAGAGGCGGGAGGCGTCCTCGAACGGACGCAATGGCGCGCGACCAAATGGATCCACCGCCAAGTCCCAAGGTCGGAGCTTGGTGACCCCGAGCGCCTTCGCGCGCGCTTCATGGATCTTCTGTTGCAGCGGAACGAGCGTGGTTGCGATGGAATCTTGGAATCGGATGCAGTCCGCCGTGGAGTAGTCGAAGCGCTTGTAGCGGCGATGCTGAAAATCGCGGAAGTTGGCGAAGCCAGCGTTTTTCGCGATCTGTTGTCGCTTCGCGAGCATCTCGTCGTAAATGGAGTCAATCTCCTCGCGGGACTGGGCACGGCGCGCTTGGGTCGTGCGCCACGCTGACTCGCGAAGCGCGCGATCGGTATCTTCGAAGTACCTCCCCATCTGCGCCATGGTGTGTTCCGTACCGTTGAACTGCACCGTCATCGCGCCGTTGATTTGGCTGTATCGCTGATCAAGTTGAGAGAGCTGCGTTTGGATCGCGACGCTCTCTTCGCGGAACAGTTCGACATCGACGGCGAGATTTCGGAGGTAGATTGCGTAGCGAGGTGTTGGCAGATCGCGGGCAAACGGGCTGCGCGCAATCTTCTTGTCCAACTCGAAGGCGGCCTTCCGCATGTTCGGCTCGACACTTGAAACGAAGTCGGCGTAGGCCTTCTGGATCGACGCGTCATCGGTGTGCCGCGTCATTTCGATATAGAGATTCGCCTCTGCTTCGCCCGTGGTGGCGTCGAGCATGCTTCGGTCCAAAATCAGTTGTTCAAGGTCTCGCGCGGAGTGCACCCCGCGAGTGGCGAGCGCGTCGTAGTAGGGCGCGATGTTCGCCCAATCCGTGGCGTCGAGTGAAGCGGGTACGAATTCGTTCGCAGCGGGAGCGGAGGGCATATCGTCAAAGTCTACGCCCTCACCCTATGGCGTGGAAACCCCGTTCGTTCGCGGCTCAAACGAGTTCTGAGGCGGGGGCGGGCGCGAGTCGGAGCGCTCGTGCGGGCATGTCGAGTTTGCGTGCAGCCGCCTGTGCGAGTGCTTCCGCGTGCATTGCTTCGTCGGCGATCACGAAGAGCGTCGAGCCGGAGCCGCTCACATGGACTTCCCGTTGCGCGAGTTGACGGAATTCCTCCGCGTCATCAAGAAGTGTCGGTGCGCACGCCATCGCTGCCGCGGCGAGATCATTGAAAGGGGCGTGGCTGGCGATTGTGTCGCCGAGCAACGCCCGTACTCTTGCCGCATCGACGCGGGCATCACGACCGAGTTGGTCGAATCTCGTGTAGACCTCAGCGGTACGGCACGCGGCGGTTGGGAAGATCGCAACGAGGTGCGCGTCTGGGAGCGGCGCTGGGGAGATTCGTTCTCCGAGTCCTTCCACGATCGCGCTTCCTCCCTCAAGCAGAAACGGGACATCTGAACCCAACGCGTGCGCGACTTCGCGGAGTTGCGCAGGCGAGATTTCGAGTGCAAAGAGTTCGACGAGTCCACGCAGCATCGCGGCGGCGTCACTTGATCCTCCGCCGAGCCCACTGCCGACTGGAATGCGCTTGCGCATCCGAAGTTGCACCGGGATCGAGCGCTGCAGCCGCCTCTCAAGGGCAAGGTGCGCGCGGGCTGCGAGGTCCTGCGATATCGACCAGTCAATCGTGGACTTTCGCGGAGCATCTTCGTGCCACTCGATGGCGAATCGCGCCGGGGTTCCTGCCGGGAGTCGCGAGAGAAGCAGTTCATCACAAAGATTCGTGGTGACCATCCACGAGGCGATGGGATGCATGCGATCGGGTCCTGGTTGCCCCACCGAAAGCGCGAGATTGATTTTCGCGGGCGCGTGAACAGTGACGGAGGTGAGCATGCGCTGGAAATGGTACTCAGGATCTCGGTGAATTCTTGAGGTCCCACGCGCGACTCAAGCGCGTGGCGGCGTAGAATTCTCCTCCGAGTATTTTTCTCCTTCGGCGCGCCATGCTGTATCAACCGCAATTGCACGATTCATACTACGCCGCAAGCGACGCGGAGCTCGGCGATCGGATTGCGGCGCGGCGGCGGGAACTCGGCGATCGGCTCTTGATCTTGGGGCACCACTATCAGCAGGACGATGTCATTCGACATGCTGACTTCACGGGGGACAGTCTCAAACTTTCACAAATCGCGGCGAGCGTTGCGCCCGCGCGGGGCTCGGAGTTCATCGTCTTCTGCGGGGTGCATTTCATGGCGGAAACGGCGGACATCCTCACGCCGGATTCCGTTCGCGTCCTGCTTCCAGATCTCTCCGCGGGCTGTTCGATGGCGGACATGGCGGCGTATGACGATGCGGTGGACGCGTGGGATTGCATCGCGCGCGCAATCGAAGGGGTATGCGTTCGCGTCGTACCTATCACTTACGTCAATTCGAGCGCGGCGGTCAAGGCCTTCGTCGGCGAACGGGGCGGCGCGTGTTGCACGAGTTCGAATGCCGCGCAGGTTTTCGACTGGGCACTTCGCGGCGGGGAGCAACCATTACGCAAGGACGAGCAGGTAAAAATCCTGTTCTTGCCCGATCAGCACCTCGGTCGAAACACGGCGAAGTCGAAGGGTTTCGTGACGGAGCTGGATGCCTTGCGCTTGAAGACGAAGTCCGATTGCGCGCTTTGGAATCCACGCAAGGAGTCAGGGGGATTGAGTGCGAGCGAGATTCGCGGCGCGAAGGTGCTGCTGTGGGCTGGCCACTGCAGTGTGCATAAATTGTTCCGCCCCGAGCATGTCCAACAAGCACGCGCGGAGAAGCGAACGGTCATTGTGCATCCCGAGTGTGCGCAAGAGGTGGTGGATATCGCGGATATGCGCGGTTCGACCGAGCACATCATCAACACAATAGAGAGTGCCCCCGTTGGTTCGCGCTGGGCGTTGGGAACGGAAGTGCATCTGGTCAATCGCGTCGCCGCTGCCGCGGCGCTCCGCGGAGTCGACGCGCGCATTCTGTCGGAGTGCCAGTGCCTTTGCACCACGATGTACCGGATCGATCAACAACACCTCGCGTGGGTCCTTGATGAGTTGGTGGAGGGGAACATCGTGAACGAGATTCGCGTGCATTCCGACGCGCGGCGATTCGCGAACCTTGCACTCGGCCGAATGCTCGCGAATGTGGCAGCGACCAATACGCTTGCCCAACCGATTGCGATTGCGGATGGACTATGACCACGAACACGACAACCCAAGGTCGCGCGAGACCTCGCCGTTTCCTTCGACGCGCAATCCTGATCGCGACGGGACTCATTGTGCTCGTCTCGGCGCTGCCAACACTCCTCTCGATGACCATGGCGTCGCGTTTCCTCGAGGGCGCAATTCGAGATCGGATGCGGGGTGAAGTGGCAGTCTCGTCCGTCTCGCTTGGTTGGTTCTCGTCGCAACGAGTGACTGGACTCGTCATTGACGGCGGGGAGGACACCGGGAGTGTGACGCTGACTGCCGAAGTGGATGAAGGTCTCCTCGCGCTCGTGATGGGAAGTGACCTCCGCGTAAAGGTCGGTGGGTCAGTGATGAGCGTGACGAGTTTGGACGGCAGCGCGAACATCCTGAAGTTGTTCAAATCCGAATCGAGTGATGAGGCTCCGCTGAGTTCCTCACCGACGACGCGCCAGACGGCGGCAGTCGCTGCTCCCTTCTTTGGTTCGCGCAAAGTCGGAATCGCGTTCGATGAGTTCGTGCTTGGTTCGCACGACCACGCGAGCAGCGCGTCATCACTCGTGAGTCTGAGTGGTACGGCGGCGCTTCAAGGCGCGGATGCGCTGCTCGATGTTCACGGGATTGTCACAAGTAAACAGGGCACGACCACCAACGCGGGCGGAACGATCGCGTGTCGGGGGATCGTGCATGTCGCAACAGACGCGCACGGCGAGATTGACCTTGTCGCGAGCACGCTTGACCTCACGATTTCCGTGAAAGACGGCCGCCTGTCGTTGAGTGACGGGCTTATGGAGAAGGTGTCCCTCGACCTCCACGCATCCAAGGATGCTGAGGGGACGATTTCGCTTGATGGAACCGGCTCTGGCGTGATCGCGGGACATGCGCCATCGACCTTCTCCATGAAAGTGCGTACGCCGCAGTTCATCAATGCCCAGGCGCGTGTGCAATTCGATCCCGCAACGACCATCGCGCATGTCGATCTCCGTTCCTTTCCGATTGCGCCTCTGACACCGCTGTTGCGTGCTGCAGGGTTGCAATCACAGATTGACCCAATCCTTGATATCGGTGCAACGGCCGATGTTGTGGTGCAGAGTGCGGGTGCGGGGGCACTCATCGTCTCACTCGACACGCAGCGGGTGAAACTACGCTTCGAGGGCGTACTCGCGTCTGACGGCGAGAGTCTCCGTGACGGAGCATTCGACGCGAGCATTTTCGTCCGCCCGGAGGTCGTCTCGGCGCTGGTCGGTGCGGATGCCACGGCGCCACTCGTGGCGACGATCGCGGGAGATTCGATCGAATGGTCGAAGGCTCTCGCGTCGAGCGGATCTTTCACAGAAGCCATTGGCGGAGATTTCACGCTTGCACTTGAGCGACGCACCGCGATGATGTTGCCTGAGTCGCTACTCGCGTCCGTCCTCGATGGCCTCGAACCGACGCAGGTTGAACTTTCCACTTGCTCAGTGCGGGCGTCCAAGAGCGCGGGAGATGCAAGGCTCGCGCTCGCATCGACGGCACAAGTCGCGATTGGAAAGGGAAGCGCGCAATCGCTTGATTTCAAGGGGTCGATTGATCTCGGGACACAGGCAGTGACGATCGAGCGCGCAGCACTTTCTGGCGCGATCGATCCGACGCTTCTCGCGTCGTTGACAGGTGGAGCGCTGGCAGTCGGTCCGCGCGGCGCGAGCCTCAAGGCGTCGATCGCACAATTCAAGTTCGACCCCGCTGCCACCCCATTCGAGCAAGGAGGAACGCTGCGAGTTGAGGTCGGCGGATCGATCATCCTGGAGGGCGCCCAGGCACAGGCGGCAGTGACCGATCTCGCGGTCAAACTCGATCTTCCCAGTGGTGGAATCGAGGGGAGTGTCGTACTTCAGGCGTCGATCGACGGCGCGACCACGCGCGTGACCCAGTTGTTCACTGCGCTCCCTCGTTCGATTGAGCAACTCTCGCAGGTCGGACTGCGCGGAAGCGTGAATGTCGCGGGTTTGGATCCACGACTCCTCTCTCACCTTGCGCCTGCGACAACGCAGTACCTCGGATTCCTCGGTCGAGACGGAGTGGCGTTGACTGTTCACAACACAAGCAAGGACGGAACGCTGCGCGCCAAGTACGCCGTGGACGGGAAACTCGCGCAGAGCTCAGGAACGCTGCTGCTTGGGCGCGATTCAATCACCCTCGAAGGCATGGAGACGCACGCGACGCTCACGGCCGAGAGCCTTGCTTCGCTTCCGATACCCGAGGGCATGCTCATTGAACCGGGGGCGCAAGTGTCGTTGCGTTCGCCGATGGTGTCGGTCAGGAAGACAGTAACCGGATGGGAACTTCCCGACCGTCTAGCGGCGACAATCGCGCTGAAGAGCGTCCGCCTGCTTCGAGCAAGCTTCCTCGCAGCTCCACTCGGACTCGCCTCGCTCGAGGCGAAACTTTCCTACGCCATGAGTTCGCAGCGTGCGACTGCGGAAGGCACCGCAATGCTCGGAGGTGGGGGCACCGCGGGATCGATGCAGTTTCAATTGGCATGGTCGAAGCCAACCGCGGCCGCGCTACTTGGCGGCGTAAGCGGCGAAGTTACGCTTAAGAACTTTGATTTCGCTCGCTTCGAGCCGTGTTTCGGGATTGCCCCGGGCGCGTACTCGGAACTGCTCGGCGGCAGTGGCGCTTGCACCGCGCGATTCAGTGAAGCGCCGATGGTCGTGGCGAATGCGTCGTTGGATTTTCCGAGCGTGCGTGGAACGACGACCATGTCCCTTTCCGGCGATGGGAAGACACGCGCGGCGACGGGGACGGCCAGTCTGTCGGCGGTACTTTCGAAGGAGTTGCTCGGGAAGCTCGCAGGCATTGAACGGGATGCGTCCCGACGCGTCCTCCAACCCGTCACGCTCGCGTGTGCCATAGATGCATTCACACTTCCCTTGCATGAGACTTTCGCGCCCAACTTCGCGAACGCCTCGTTTGCGGCTCGTGGAAGTCTCTCGCCGGTCGTGATGGAGGTGACGCGCGGACAGGGGCCGAGCGGTGCGCGGAGCACGCTTTCGACTGGAACACTTGCGTTGACGAGCAGTTGCACTCGGCTAGGAGAGCAGTTGGCGCTTCGACTGGAGAGTGACGCCTCGGATCTCGCGCAGGGGAGTCTTTCGGTCGATGCAAAGGCGCGCGGGTTGTTGAGTGCATCGCCCATCGTCGACGCAGAGATTCGTGCGAAGAAGTTTCCTGCGGCCACCATCGATGTCCTCGCGGGGACGGGCGGGGCAGTGCAGAAGTATGTCGGCGACGCCGTTGACGCGGAGCTTGTCGCGAAGGGACTTGCGAAAGACCGCGGCCTTGCGAGCGCCTCGATCCGAGGCGCACAGGCAACACTTGAAGCACCACAGCTCTTGTTTTCCGAGGCGTTCCTGAAGATCGCGAAGGAGAGTCCGCTGCGCGTGACCTGTGCGATGAGTGGCGCGGTGAAGGAAGAGTTGCTCGCCGCGATCAATCCCGTGTTCAGCGACATCGTGACCGCGAAACCTGTGGTTTTCACGGTCACAAGCCTTGCATGGCCGACCGATGGTGACCGGCGCAAGTTCGATGCCGCATTTGACCTCACGCTTGGCGAAGTCCGGTTGACGAATTCCGGCGTGCTCGCGTTCTTACTCTCTTCCGGCGGAACGGATGCGGTTGTGGAACCGCTCCATGGCAGCATCACCGATGGCCGACTGACCTACGACAACTTCAACCTTCGGTTTGGGAAGATGTCGAACGCGCAGTGGAAGAACTCGTTGACCTTCGCGGGCGATGTGGATCTCGTCAGGCTGTACGCCAACTCGATCTCGACGGAGGTCCCACTCTCGGACGCAACACATTGGTCAAGCAAAGCGGATTTGTTCGTCCAAGGACTCGGCGCGCGAGGACAAGAGTTCATTCGTTCGCTGAAAGTCGGAGTGAAGCTTTCCGGCCCCATGTTCGACGCGAGTGGAAAGCCGGCCAAACTCCAAGTGACTCCGACCTTTCCCGACATTGGCAAATCGATGCTCGAAAACCCGGGCGAACTGATCGACATCGGGAAGAGCATCTACGACGCCTTCAAGAAGTGATCGCGAGTGCGCCGAAGGAAGGCCAAGTGCGAATGCGTCAGCCACGCCGCCCCACATCACATGGGTTTTTCGGCGACGGTTTCGTCGAAGACGCGCAGCAGCTTCGTCTTGTCGAAGATCAGTTCTTGGCGTGAGGTGCCCGTCACTTCGTAGTGCGGGGTCAATTCGATCGCGTCGACCGGGCACGCCTCTTCGCACATGCCGCAGTAAATGCAGCGCAGTTCATCGATGTCGAACTGGACGGGGTACTTCTCGCGGTCTTCCCACGGACTCTCGCCCGCAACAATGTGAATGCAATTCGCGGGGCACGCCGTTGCACACATCATGCACGCGACACAACGCACGCGGCCGTCTTCATCTTTGTTGAGTCGATGCACGCCGCGAAAGTTGTCGCGGAACTGGCCGCCATCCTCGACCGCGCGATCATCCCGTTTCTGCTCCGGGTATTGCAGCACCCAGATATTCTTGCGAACGGCACCGTTGCGGCCGAAGTTTTGAAAGGCGTGCCGCATGGTCGTCCCCAGTCCCTTGAAGATATTCGGGATGTAGAGACTCTCCGTCCGTGTGAGCGGGGTGGGGGTGACATCAACTACTTCGTCATCTCGGATAGCCATGGTCCAGAGATGGTAGGGTGTCCCTGTCATGAACGAAAGTGACAGCCCATCAAGGTCAAAGCCGCCGACACGCAGCAGCATGGATTCCAACGCTGCAGAAATCCGCCGTCTGCGCGCCGACTTGGATCGGAGCAAGCCTGCAATTCGTCTCTTCGCCAGCGGCGACGCGTCGCTCTTTGCGCTCGGGACGCAAATCATGAGCGAGGTGATCGCGGGCGTGGCGCTCGGCTGGGGCACGGATCTATTGCTCGGCACGCATCGGCGGTGGATTGTCGTCGGCTCGATCGCGGGAGTGGTCGTCGCGATGCTGACGATCACGAGAACCGCCATCAAACTCAGCCAGCGCACGAAACGACCGCCTACCACCAACGCCAAGCAGGGAGAGACGCATGACACAGACGCAAGGTGACCCCGTCGCGGGCGGGAGTTCGGGGCGCGATCCCTCCTATCCGACCCTCCACTTGCTTGGTTCGATTGTCATCGTTTCTGTCCTGCTTCTCGTGGTTTGGACGCTCGTCAGAGTCGGTGGGAGCATTGATGCAGAGGTCTATTTTTCGGGGACCCTTGGGCTTCTCGCGGCTTTTTTTGGCAATTTTATGGGGGCACTCTTCGGGGGTTGGGTGGCCGATTCAAAGGGACCCCAAATCGCGTGGATTGCCTCGACTGCCCTTCGATTGATCATCACCCCAGCAGCGGCGGTTTCGTTATACTTCTCCGCCCCTGTCCGACCAAAGCCGCTCCTTCTTACGGCGTTGGCGGCGTATCTGATCCTGTTGGTCGCTGACGCGGCCATCATGCTCAGATACGGCAACCGCGCGAAGCACTGACCGATCCGAGGTCAAGCGACGGCGGAGGACAAGGGGCCGCGGATATCGCGGTGTCTGGATGTGCTCTCGTGCGCAACGCTCGGGTTTTCCCTGGCTTTTCGCCCGAGGTTCTGAGTCAGCGTCGTGTGAGGCCGAGTTGAAGTTCCATTGCATTCGTGATGCTTATGACCCTTGATTTCGCGATTCCAACGCTCGGTTCCTTCGCCGATGTACTGCCGAACCTGATCGCGTCTGGCGCGAATCCACTTGCGCATGTGCTCGACAAAGAATCTGCCATCAGCGAGTTCCTTGGGTTCAAAGTCAAGCTGAGCGCGATCTCCATCGTGGTGTGCGGAGCCCTCATGTTCTGCCTCCTCTGGATCGCTGCGGGTCGAATCTCGACTGGACCCGCGTCGGACGGTACGAGCCGATTTCTCACCAAGGGTCGCGTCTCGCAGATCGTGGAAGTGCTGATCCAAGGATTGCGGGACGGCATGATCGAGCCTCTGCTCGGGAAGGCGACGGCGTCGTATTACATGCCGCTCTTGTTGTCGCTCTTCTTCTTCGTGCTGGCGATGAACCTCGTCGGGCTCATCCCGGTGGGGGACGCACAAGAGCTCGCGTTCGCCTTGGGTGGCGGAAACCACGGCGCTGCCGCTGAAAACCTCATCTTCTTTGGTGGAACCGCGACGGCATCGATTTCGGTCACAGCGGGCCTTGCGGTCGTGAGCCTCTTCGCGATGCTCTTCCAGGCATCGCGCGAACTCGGCCTCAAGGGACTGTTCGAGCACATGTGCGGCGGCAAAGAGTTGCTCTACGGCCCGAAGGGGTTGCTCTTGGTTGTGCCGATCATTTTCATTGTTGAAGTGCTCGGTCTCTTCATCAAGCCATCGGCACTCGCCATTCGTCTCTTCGCGAACATGCTCGCTGGGCACACGCTGCTCGCAACGATCTTCATGTTCACCGCGATGGCCTTGAAGGCAGGCGGTTGGGGACTTGCAGCGCCCATCGGTGTGATCTCGATTGCCTTCGCCGTCGCCATTAGCTTTCTCGAACTCTTTGTCGCCTTCCTTCAGGCGTTTGTCTTCATGTTCCTCACCGCGGTCTTTATCAGCATGATGAGCCATCACGGGGAGCACGACGCACATGCGCATGCAGAGGGGCAGAGTGATGGGCATGGTGACAAGTATGGAGCACACGCCCACTGATTTGACTCAACCCGGGCTGTGGGATGCCCGGCTGAAAGATTCCTAATCCTTCAACGGCGCGTCCCACCGCCAGCATTCAGAGCATCGATAGCATCGCACGAAACAGGTACACCATGAGCAAGATGAAGAAGATCATTCCGTTCGCCGTCCTCGGCGCCGTCGCCCTCCTCGCCTCGCCAGTGCTCGCGCAAGACGGCGACGCTGCGCACGCAGCCGCTGCAGGGAAGCCCATCGCTGCAGGCCTCGCGGCCATCGGCGCAGGCCTCGCCGTCATCGGCGCAGGCCTTGGCATTGGTCGCATCGGCGGAAGCGCAGTCGAAGCAATCGCGCGTCAGCCCGAAGCAGCTGGCGTCATTGGACCGCAGATGATTCTCACCGCAGCGCTCATCGAAGGCGTCGCGCTCTTCGCGGTCGTCCTCTGCCTCCTTGGCGTGCTGTGATTACACGCACGACAGGCACTTACTCGTGCGCAAAGCACGCGTGAGTTGCTCCTCAGCATTCTCGGTTCCGTCGGGGACACCCGACGGAACCGATTCAGATCATTCGTGAGTCTCCCTCACGCGATTCCCGCGATTTACTCGCAATTTCCCGCAGGATTTTCCTTATGGCCACGCTCCTCGCAGCAAGCCCTCTCGACTTCGACCTCGTCGGTTTCACCGTCGCGCTCACCGTGTTCCTCCTGTTCTTCGCGTTGTCCGCGAAATTCATCTGGCCCAAGATCGCCAAGGGACTCGATGAACGCTACGAGAAGATTCGCCATGAAATCGAATCGGCGGAGGCAGCGAGCCGGAAGGCAGTCGAGGCGCAAGCCGAGTTTGAAAGGCGTCTTCAAGATGCGCGCGAGCAATCCGCACGCATGATCGAAGAGTCGCGAGAGGCGGCGCGAAAGATCGCCGCTGATCTCGTTGCCAAGAACGAGGCCGAACTCGCCGAGATGAAGTCGAAGGCGATGCAGGATCTTGAAAGCGCGAAGGAGGGTGCGGTGCGTGAACTTAATGAACACGCGATCAGCCTCGCTGCGGTCATGGCATCCAAGATTCTTCGTCGGGAAGTGGGCGCGGGCGACCAACAACGGTTGGTCAGCGAATCGCTCGCCGAGTTGGGCAAGAGCACGAAGAACTGAGTTTCTTTTCCGAGAACGCTTCGAGAGACCGCAAAGACCATCATGGCAGTCATTACGAACATCGATGAAATCGCCCTTGTCTACGCGCGAGCGTTGCTCGAGGAGTGCGAGCAGGCTGGCGGAACGGCGCAAGCGGTTTCGATCGGCCAGGAATTGTCAGAACTGAGTGAACTCATTCGGGCGGACAAGAGGTTCGGCGAGTTCCTTCGATCGCCCTTGCTTGACGCATCCAAGCGTGAGGCTTCGCTGTCACAGATTCTGAAGGGGCGCGTGAGTGATGTGCTTTTCCGTTTCGCGATGGTGCTTGCTGAACGCGGTCGCGCCGGTCGGCTCGTCGATGTCGCGGACGCATTCGACCGTCTTCTGCAGGTGCGACTCGGACGAATCGAAGTCGATGTGTACACCGTCGATGGCAAGGCCGATGACGCGACACTCGCGACGGTTCGAACACGCGTAAAGGAAGCATTCGGGAAGGAACCCGTCCTGCACCAGTACGCTGACGCAAACATGATTGGCGGCGTGAAGCTGCGCGTGGGTGATCAACTCATCGACGGCTCGATCGCAACCGGATTACGCAACATGCGCACTCGCGTGGCACGCCTCGGTGGCGAGCAGATTCGCGGTCGCATGCGAGACATTCTTCGTTGAACATGCAAAGAAAGAACGGCAGCGCGAGCTGCACCGACTGAACCCCTTACGACGCAAAGAGGCATCGCTGTGAAGATTAGGACCGACGAGATCACCACTGTCATTCGCCAGGAAATCGAGCAATACTCGAGCCAACTCGAGATTTCAGAAGTCGGGCAGGTCGTTGAGGTGGGCGACGGCATCGCGCGCATTTACGGACTCTCCAAGGCGATGGCGGGCGAGTTGTTGGAGTTCACGACCGAGCACGGCTCCGTGCAGGGCCAGGTCATGAACCTTGAGAGCGACACCGTGGGTGCCGCAATCTTCGGTGAGGCGCGATATGTTCGCGAAGGCGCATCGGTACGCGCCACCGGCAATCTTCTGGAAGTGCCGGTTGGCGAATGTATGCTCGGTCGAGTCGTGGATCCGCTGGGCGCTCCCATCGACGGCGGCGCGGCACTCAATCCAAGCGAGTTCCGCAAGGTCGACATCGTTGCGCCGGGCATCGCGTACCGACAACCGGTCACGGAGCCTCTGCAGTTCGGCATCAAGGCTGTTGACTCGATGGTTCCCGTCGGTCGTGGTCAGCGCGAACTCGTCATTGGCGACCGCAAGACCGGCAAGACGGCCGTCTGCCTCGATGCGATCATCAATCAGCGCCGATACTGGGGCACGAAGGATGCCGTCGTATGCATCTATGTCGCGGTTGGCCAGAAGGAGTCGACGATCGCGAGCGTGGTGGAAACTCTTCGCAAGGCAGGCGCACTTGAGTACACCATCATCGTCGCGGCAGGCGCGAGTACCGCAGCGCCGCTGCAATACATCGCTCCGTACTCCGGTTGCGCGATGGCGGAGTACTTCATGTGGAAGGGGAAGGATCCCAACTACACCGGGCCCAAGCACGCGCTCGTCGTGTACGACGATCTTTCGAAGCAGGCGGCTGCGTATCGCGAACTTTCGCTGCTTCTTCGCCGCCCACCCGGTCGCGAGGCGTATCCCGGCGATGTGTTCTATCTCCACTCGCGCATTCTCGAGCGCGCAACGAATCTCTCTAAAGTACTTGGAGGGGGATCAATCACAGAGCTTCCGATCATTGAGACGCAGGAAGGCGATGTGT
>SXGR01189178.1_pt1 | contig 73507 bp, 58 predicted proteins | sample 3174711 | NCBI WGS metagenome assembly SXGR01 (sample SAMN11356860, study PRJNA531348) | freshwater metagenome | isolation source: freshwater sample F1-60 | place: China: Fuxian Lake, Yuxi | collected 2017-12-25 | reverse complement strand
GGGACGCTCGCTTTTGCGTTCGCCGAGCCGTTTTTCTTCATCGGCAACCTCATCTCCAACGCGCTGTTTGGCCGCTATCACGCCCTCTGCATGGCCCACGCGGGCGGCGCGGGGGACAACGCGAAGAAGATCGTGGAAGTGGAACTGAAGGCCAAGGGTACGCCGCTCCATGACGCCTCAGTCGTGGGCGACACCGTCGGCGATCCGTTCAAGGACACGTCATCGGTCGCCATGAACCCGGTGATCAAGTTCACGACGTTATTCGGATTGCTCGCCGTAGAATTGGCCGTGCAGTTGACGCGCGAACAGGGCGCTGGGCTGACGCACGGGCTCGCGCTCGGCTTCTTCGCGATCTCGATCTTCTTCGTGTGGCGCTCGTTCTACTCGATGCGGATCAAGTCAGAGTAACCATGCACTGGGTGGCACTGGCGTTGGGCGCGGCCCTCTCGTGGGGGCTCTACGGGCCGTCGCTGCATCAGGGGCAGGTGAAGCTGGGCAGTCCGTTCCGCGCGCTGCTCTGCGTCGGCATCGCCTATTTCATCGTCGGCGTGATCGTGCCGGTGGTAGCGCTGATGGCCCAGGGCGAGTTAACCAAAGGCTGGTCCACTGACGGCGCGCTTGGCGCCACGGGAGCCGGCCTCCTTGGCGCCCTCGGGGCGGTGTTCATCATCTATGCGTTCCGCGCCGGCGGCGTGCCCACCTACGTGATGCCCTTGGTCTTCGGAGGCGCGCCGGTCGTGAACGTGCTGTTCACGATGTACCTGCATCCGCCGAAGGCGTCACCCAATCCGCTGCTGTGGATCGGGTTTCTACTGGTGGCGATCGGCGCCTCGCTCGTTCTCTACTACAAGCCGCAGAGCTGAGGTTCCCGGGCCGTCTGTAGCTCGGGCTAGCTTGCTTCGTCGTAGCGCGAAGCGCTTGAGGTGGGTTCCTCAAGCCCGAGATGATAGGTGTCGTTGAGGTTGTCCGGCGAGTCGCGGTCGTCGCTGCCGCTCTTCCGGCTCCCAACGCGGAAAAAGCACCACTCCAGGGAGTTCGCCCATGATCGCGGGTGGGAGCCCCATCCCCACCTGCTGTCGCCCCCTTCCGTAACGCTTTTTGTAGTGGCCCTGTCGCGTCGCTCGCAGTCGAGCGGCAGCGGCGCCCGCGACTCATTGGAAACCCGGCGTCACGAGTTCGGGCCAGCCTTCAACGTGCGCCTCCACGGCAGGCGAACCTCTGGCTTCAGCCTCGGCGGCACCCGCTTGACGGCACGCGCCGTGCGAGGGCCATCTCCGTGGAGGCGCTCCGGCGATCCCCCACGGGCGACCAGGGCTCGGCGACAGTAATCTCGGGCTTGAGGAACAGCCCGAGCGATGTACCAACGACTGGGCTCATTTTCAGCGCTCTCTCCAGCGGCAGGAGTCGAAACCCAGCAAATAGTCCATTCCGAAATCCCCAATCGGCGCGCCCGGGGGCGGCGTTGGAATGGCGGCGGGACGCAGTTCCGTGTAGGGGCGATCGAGGAAGCGCTTGATGTCGTCAGACAGCAACTGGCGGTGAGCGCGCTCGACCCCAACGGTGGTCACGGCTGTCATTGACGGGCGCGTCGGGAGCGCCCGGAGCGCTTGCGTGGCGATGGCGCGCACCTGTGTGTTGGGCGCGCCCTCCGCCAACTCCATCAACTGGCTCATGACGACGCGTTCCATGGTGCGGCTGATTTCTGCCTCGTAACCAGTGGCCGGCCTGGCGTCAAACACCGTGGCCGTCAGCCTGGCGATGACTTCGTCAAGGCCGGGCAGTGACGCGTCCACGGCCTTCTGCGCCACCATGCGCGCGGCACGCATGGGCGTCAGCAAACTTGCCACGACGATTTCGGTGGCGGCTGCTGCCGGCGCCACCGGGTCGAAGGCGCCACCGGTGGTGCGCGCGAATGACTCACGCGTCAGGCCGAAGCCTGGCGGACGCGGTGGAATCCCTTGCACCACAGCTGACGGCAGCACAAGATCCCCGAGACGCAACGCACTCATGAGCGCATCGAGCGCGGCCTTCTGCTTGGCCGCAGGCACCCACTTCATCGGCGTCCGTCCATCCCCGCGAATGGCGTAGATGTACTCCTGGCCACCCATTGCGGTGACCGCAGACTCCACCGCATACCGGTGATGCAGGTACAGCGGCACGAGCGCTTCTTCAATCTGCGCCATCGGCCGGCCGATCTGGATCGCGCGTTCGCCGAATCCTTCCATGGCCGCGCGTCGCAGGGCGAGAAGGCGCGTCAACTCGGCGGCGACATCGGTGCCGTTGTTCCACTGATCGACGTTCGGGTTGACGTCGGTGTCCTGGTTGGACATGTACCGATAGTCCTGGTCCCAGGCGTCATTAAGGATCTTGGCGAGCGCGGCCTTCTCGTCGGTGCCGGCGGGGAACTGTGAGTAGCCGTACTGAATCGAGACCTTGTCCCACTCGCCAATGCCAGTGTCGTACGCCTGGGAGAAATCCATCGTGCCATCCGGGCGCAGCGTGATCAGGGGATGCGGATAGTCCAGCACCGAGATCCGGCCCTTTGAGCTGTTGTAGTAGTTGTGGCCAAGGCCGATCGTATGACCCACCTCATGCGCGGAAAGCTGACGGAGGCGCGCGAGGGCTGTTTGTTCGAGCACCGCCGGCTTCTCGTTGCCGTTGACATACGGCGACAGCAGGCTCTCGAAGATCAGGTAGTCCTGTCGCCACCTGAGGGACCCGAGAATCACATGGCCCTTCATGATTTCGCCCGTGCGGGGATCGGTGATGGACCCGCCCGTGCTCCATCCGCGCGTGGACCGGTGCACCCACGTAATGGTGTTGTAGCGCACGTCCATCGGATGCGCGCCTTCCGGCATCACCTGCACCTGGAACGCGTTCCGGAATCCAGCGGCTTCAAAGGCGTCGTTCCACCAACGTGCGCCTTCCTGCAGCGCCGACAATACGGGCTCGGGCGTGCCGCGATCGACGTAGTAGATGATCGGCTTGATGGGCTCACTCACCGCGGCCGTGGGATCCTTCTTCTGCAGTCTGTGCCGATTGACATACCGCGTCCGCATGTCCGTGCCGATGGGTGCCGCGTAGTCCACATAACTGACGCCGCCGAACCCTGAGCGGGGATCCGACAGCCGAGGCGTGTAGTTGTGGTCCGGCAACTCGATGAACGAATGGTGCTGACGCAGTGTCACGGCGGACGCATCGGGCGCGACATCTGAGACGCGCCCGCCCTGCTGGGGGCCTCCTGCGCCCCCGGCGCCCCCGCCCCGGCCGCCGCCCCCGCCTGCGACATCGGTCACAAATGTCGCGGTAAGATCGATCTCGGAATTTTTCGGGAACGCCTTGGTGTCGGTCAGGTTGATCGCGCTGCGCGCACGGTCGAAGCGGTACCCGGCGCCCAATCGGCCCGACACGTTATGCGTATCGCGCATGAGGAAGTCGGACAAATCGACGAGCACGCGCCCACCGTTTTCGGCCGCCACTTGAAAGCCCCAATGCACCGACTTGGCAAAGGCATCTTCCACGGCCTTTCGTTCGGCTGGATTCGCGCTGTTCGCCCGGTAGGCATAGTTGGGCTCCACCATCAGGATCCGAGGCCCCACGCGCTGGAAGCTCACAATGGCGGAACCGCCCAGCAGCGCGCGATCGAGGCCGATGTCGTTCGACCCCAGGCCGGCCGACAATCCCTTGGACCACAACACTTCCTTGCCGAGCTCCGGAATCTCGAGGAACAGGTTGCCCGTGCCCTCTTCCCAGTACATGGGGAAGAACCCGTCGATCTTCTGCATCCCCGCCGTACGATCGGCAATAGAGCGGACGCTCGCGGCCCCCTGCGCGCCGCCGCGCCCACCCGCCGCCTGACTGCCCCCCTGGGGGCCAGCCCCCGCCTGCCCTGACAGGCCAGCCGGAACGGCAATAGAAAGCGTCAGCACACAGCCCACAACAATCGATACACGTCGCATACCCAGCTCCCTTGTGACTTTCCGTCGCCCGGCCCGATTGTATCGCCAGATCCTAAACTTCAGTGCCATTGAACCCGTGTTTGACCTCATGCCGACGCTACTTCAGGACCTTCGCCTCGGCCTCCGCCTGTTTCAACGCTAGCTGGGCTTCGCCCGCGGCATGAGCGGACTCTTGCCGGTGCTCGTCAGCATCGACCTAGCGCCCGACTGGAGAATTTTTGTCGCCACGCTGGCCTTTGCCGTGGCCGGCACGGTGATGTCGAGTCTGGGGCCGGCGCTCGCCTCAGTGCGCACCGCCGTACTGCCGCAACTGAAGGAACACGCGGGCGAACTGAGAATCAGCCGCGCACGTTTCGCCACGCGCAACCTGCTGGTCATGGGATAACTGGCGCTGCTTACCACGGCCGGGGCGTTCATCCGAGCGGCGATGGTGGCCGCGGATGTCGATCCCGGCTTTTCGTTTGACCGCGGCATTTTCTCCAACCTGGATTCCAGCTTGGCCAACTACGACCGCACCCGATCGACGGCGCTGCATGGCCCCCATCTGTATCGCCCTTACGCGCAGAACTTCCGCTTTGGTGTGCCTACACGCGCAGACGACGAATGCCGAGGGTGAAGCTGCGATGCTTCTGGCGCTGCGCGCGTTGCTTCGCGACATCGACCCGAACCTGCCGGTGGTCACACTCGAGACCGCGCCGTTGTTCCGTGAACGAAATGCGATGTTGTGGATCATCAGGACTGGTGCGACACTGTTCGGCGTCTTCGGCGCCGCCGCGGTGTTCATGGCTGCGCTAGGACTTTATGGTGTCAAGGCGTATCTCGTGGCGCGCCGCACACGTGAGGTCGGTGTTCGGCTGGCGTTGGGAGCCACGTCGCGGAACGTAGTCTCACTTGTGATGCGCGATGGGTTGTCACTAACAGCCGCGGGGTTGGTCCTTGGCCTGGGGTTATCGGCGCTGGCAGTTCGTGCGATTGACAGCTTCGTGTTTGGTGGCGGTGGCTTCGACCTGCCGATTGTGGCGGCCGCATTTGTGGCGCTCTTCGTCGAGGCGACCGCGGCCACCTGGCTCCCCGCGTACCGTGCGACGCGGACCGCCCCGTCGCTCACCTTGCAGTCGGAATAACAATGACCTCGGAGGCGACTGTCGGAAAAAACATCGGGTGTCTTTTTCACATCACCTTCTGAAAAAGACACCCGATGTCTTTTCCGACAGTCATAATCGCCGGGTGACTTCTGCGCCAGGCGCCGATCTGGCTTCACTTGAGGCGGCATTGCGCGCGCGGTTGCAGGTGCCCTTGCCCGGGCCCGACGCACAACGTCGGTTCTGTCCTCAGCCGGCAAGATCTGCCTGGGATCCGGCGGCGCAACCGCCGGAGGCGCGCCGCGCGGGCGCACTGTTGCTCTTGTATCCGGGCTCTCATGGGACATCGATTGTGCTGACACAGCGGCACGCGGACCTGTCCCACCACGGCGGCCAGATCAGCCTGCCCGGCGGCGGCCTGCACGGCGGCGAGACTGCGGCCGAAGGCGCGCTGCGTGAAGCCCACGAGGAGATCGGGCTCGACCCCTCGGGTGTCCGCGTCGTCGGAGCCCTCTCCACGCTGTGGGTCATCGTGAGCCGTTTCGTGGTGCACCCGATCATCGCGGTTGCCGAGATCCGGCCGGCGTTTGCGGCCGCGCCGCGCGAGGTGGAGTCGCTCATCGAAATGCCGCTGGCCACGCTGTGGGATCCCACCGGCCTGAAATGGGACCGGCGTCTGCGGCCACAGCCCGGTGGCCAGGAGGGTTTGCCGATCTGGGTGCCGTATTTTGACGTGGGCGGGCACCAGGTCTGGGGAGCCACGGCCATGATCCTGGGGGAATTCGCGGCGCTGCTGGATCCGGCGTTTGGCCCGGGGCCGATACCGGAACCGGAGAGATTACGCTATTCTAAATAATCATTATGAAGTTTAGGGTAATGGCAGACAACCCGTTTGTGTACGGCGAAATCGTGACCGCAGCGGCATTTGCCGATCGGGAGATCGAGCGCGATCGGCTGAGCCGGGATCTGCTCGCCGGCCAGAAGGTGTTCCTGATCTCGCCGCGCCGGTACGGCAAGTCGTCGCTGGTGCGTCACGTCCTGCGCGGCCTGGCGAGGCAGGGCGTGCTGACCGTGGAAGTCACCGTGGCCAGTTCCAGTTCGTACGTCGGCTTCCTTGAGGCGTACGCCCGGGCGATGCTGCTGGCCGACATGCCCGCCGGCCGGTTGCGGCAATGGACTGCGGACTTGCTGCGATCGGTCAGGCCCGAGGTGCGCTTCGAGGCGGCGCCCACCGGCGCGCCCCGGTTTGTCATTGCCTTCCCGGCGGCACAAAGCGGTCGCGACATCACGCGTCTGGCGAATGAGGTCTTCGCCCTCCCCGGACGCATCGCCGCAGCCCGCAAGCGCCGCATGGCCGTGGCCCTCGACGAGTTTCAGGCGATTGGTGCGTTCAACGGCGGCAACGTCGAACACGCCCTGCGCGCGGCCGTGCAGGATCAGCGGCAGGTTGGGTACGTCTTCGCTGGATCCGAGCCGTCGCTGATGGAACGGATGCTCACTTCAAAGCGCCCCTTCTACAAGGCCGGCCCGGTGATGCGCCTGACAAAGATTCATCCGGGCGACTTCGCCGAATTTGTCGAGGGCCGCTTTGCCGGCAGTGGCATTCGCCCTGAAGCCGGCCTCGGCGCGGCCATCGTCGAATTGGCCGGCAACGTGCCCTATGACGTGCAGCGGCTGGCTCACGAATTGTGGGACGACATGCGCGCCGCTGGGCGGAAGACCGCCACACTGGACGACCTGCACGCCACGTTGTCGCGGTTGCTGCAGGAACACGGCCCCATGTTTGAAGAAGCCTGGCAGCGGCTGACGCTCGCACAGCGCGCCACGCTGCGCGCGCTGGTGCTTGAGCAGGGGCGCGAGGTCCTGTCGGCCGATGTTCGCGCCAGGCACCGGCTGGCAGGGGCATCGAGCGTGCAGTCGTCACTCGCGGGTCTGGTGAAGGCCGACCTCGTCACCAAGGACGGCCCGCGCTACACCATGGTGGATTCGCTGCTGCGCGAATGGGTCGCCAGGCAGACGTATTAGAAGAATCGGTAATCGGGTAGAGTTTTGTTCGAAAGTGAGACCTGTATGACCACTCGACACATTCGATACATTCGACTTCTGACTTTCTGTGCGGGCGCGTTGGCGCTGTCTGCAGCCACACTCACTCCGCTTTTCGCCAGGCAGGCGCCGCCGGTGGTATCGGACCAGGCGATGTTCCAGGGTCTGAAGTACCGATCGATCGGACCGTCACGCGGCGGCCGGGTCACGGCGGTCACGGGCGTGCCTTCACAGCCGACGACGTTCTACATGGGCGTGGCCAGCGGCGGCGTGTTCCGCACCACCAACAACGGTCAGAGCTGGGAACCCCTCACCGACGGCCAGATCCCCCTCGGCTCGATAGGCGCGATTGCCGTCGCTGACTCCGACCCGAACATCATCTACGTCGGCACGGGATCCGACGGCGCGCGCAGCAACGTGTCCACCGGACGCGGGGTCTACAAGTCCATTGATGGCGGCAGGACGTGGGCGTTCTCCGGTCTGTACAACGTCGGCCAGATCGGCGCGGTCCGCATCCACCCCACCAACCCCAACATCGTCTGGCTCTCGGCCACAGGGGACGTCTTCAAACCCTCCAGCGAACGTGGTGTCTTCAAGACGGTCGACGGTGGCCAGACCTGGAAGAAGACGCTGTACCTCTCAAACGAAGTGGGCGCGGCGGATGTCGAGATTCAGCCCGGCAACCCGAACGTCGTCTACGCATGGATGGCGCGACTGGAACGTAAGCCGTGGACAATTATCAGCGGCGGCAGGGTGGGCGGCTTCTACAAAAGCACCGACGCCGGTGAGACGTTCACCAAGATCGCCACAGGCCTGCCGCAGGAGTTGATTGGCAAGGGCAATCTCGCGGTGACGGCGGCCAACCCTAGCCGTATCTACGCCTTGATTGAGGCCCTGCCTGGCGGCGGGTTCTACCGATCCGACGACGGCGGACAGACGTGGGCCAACACGGGTGCCCCTGCCAACATCCAGGCCGCGATGACGCAGCGCCCGTTTTACTACACGACGCTTGGCGCGGACCCGACAAACGCGGATGTGGTGTATGGAGGCGCCGAAGGGTTCTACAAGTCCACCGACGCCGGCAGGACGTTTCAATCGATACGTACACCGCACGGAGACAACCACGACATCTGGGTGAACCCGACTCACGGCCAGATCATGGTGCAGGCGAACGACGGCGGCGCGAATGTGTCCACCGATGGCGGCCGGACGTGGTCGGCGCAGGACAACCAGCCGACGGGCGAGTTCTACGGCGCGGCCGTGGACAACGAATTCCCGTACCGGGTTTATGGCGCGCAACAGGACAACAGCACGGTCGTGCTTGAAAGCGATCGCGACGTGTACGAAAACAATCTGGTGAGCGGGCCCGGGTGCGAGACCGGGCCCATCATGCCCCACCCGAGCAAACCCGACATCGTCTACGGCTCCTGCAAGGGCCAGTACGCGGTAATGAGCCGCAAGACTGGCCAGACGAAGAATTACTGGATCGGCGGTCAGTCGCTCTATGGTAATGACGGCGGCGACCTGATCTTCCGCTTCCAGCGGGTATCGCCAATGGCGCTCTCGCCACACGACCCGCTGGTGCTCTACTACGGGTCGCAGCACGTGCATCGCACACGCGACCTCGGGGTGACGTGGGAGAAGATCTCCCCGGACCTGACCGCCTTCCCGCCGTGCTGCCAGGGCGGCAGCGGAGAGCCGATCACGCGCGACGTGACAGGCGAAGAGTTCTACAGCACGCTCTACGCGATTGCCGAATCACCGCTTGAGGCCGGAGTCATCTGGACGGGAGCCAACGACGGCCCATTCCACGTCACACGCGACAACGGCAAGACGTGGAAGAACATTACGCCGAAGGACCTGCCGGAAGGCGGGCGCGTGGCATGGATTGATGCCTCTCAGCATCGGCGGGGCTCAGCGTACTTCACCGTCTATCGGTACCTGCTTGGCGACTATCAGCCGTACATTTACCGCACCGACGACTACGGCACGACGTGGCAGCGGCTGACCGACGGCAAGAACGGCATTCCGGCGGACTGGCCGACGCGCGTCGTGCGCGAAGATCGCACTCGCGAGGGACTGCTGTACGCCGGCACCGAATTCGGCATGTTCATTTCGTTTGACAATGGCAGCAGCTGGAAGTCGTTCCAGCTCAACATGCCGAACGTGCCAATCAATGAAATCACGCTCCATAAGGGCGACATGGTGATTGCGACGCAGGGACGGGGTTTCTGGATCTTCGACAATCTCAGTCCGTTGCAGCAGATGGAGCCGCCCGCCGCACCGGTGACGGCGCCCGCCGCGCCGAAGTTGTTCAAGCCGCGCGATGGCTATCGCACGCGCAGCAGCCCGGAGACGCTGGGACCGACGGTGGACTACTACCTGCCGGCGGCGCCTGAGGGCCAGGTCACGATTGAAGTGCTCGACGGAAAGGGCCAGGTGGTCAACTCCTACAGCAGCGGTGCAGCCGCAGGTGGTGGCGCCGGACGAGGAGGCCGCGGTGGACGGGCCGGCAGCGCGCCGGCGGCACAAGCGGACCCTGATGCGCCGATGATGGCGGGCCGCACGGCGCCTGCCAACGCGCAACCCGTCGGGCGTGTGACACGCACCGCCGGTTTCAACCGCTTCGTGTGGGATGTGCGCCACCAGAACGGATTGACCATGGCACCCGCGCAATATCAGGTGCGCATGAAGGTGGGCGACGCCACCCTCACCGAAAATCTCACGGTGCTCATCGACCCGCGCGTGGCGGCAGACGGCGTGACCACTGCCGATCTGCAGGAGCAGTTCGACCACGGCGTGAAGATGGCCGCACTTGTATCCAGCGTCAACCAGACGGTGGCGCGCGTACGTGCGGCGCAGACGCAGCTCGGCAGCGGAACAACCGCTGACCCCGGGAAGCTGAAGCAGGTCACGGCACTGGCCGACAAACTCAATACCCAGCCGATTCGATACGGCCGCCCCGGGCTTCAGGCGCACGTGCAGTACGTCTCGCGCCTGGGTATGGGCGTGGATCAGAAAGTGGGCCGGGACGCGATCGAGAGATACGGCGTTCTGAAAGCCGAGCTCGACAAGATCATCGAAGAGCTCAACGCGATCGTCAGGTAGTCCAGAGTCCAGAGTCCAGAGTTCACGGAGCCGCTTCGCGGGTCTTCGTTAAGTGAAGCCCCTGCAACCGAAGGTGCAGGCACCACGAACCCTGGACTCTGGACTCTGGGACCGCTAGAGCAGCTCTCTTCCGTACCGTTTGAGCCACGCTTCGGACTCCCGCCACGAGGCACTAACGGCCGCGACTTCCCTCCAGAACTGGCGCGAGTGGTTGGGCTGCTTCAGGTGCATAAGCTCGTGCAGGATCACGTAGTCGGACACCTCGGGCGGCATCTGGATCAGGCGCCAGTTGAGGGCGATCGCGCCTCTCGATGAACAGCTTCCCCAGCGCGACCGCTGATTCCTGACCGAGACGCGTGAGACGGTCAGACCATGCTGGCGCGCCAGGTCCAGACATCGCGGCGGCAACTCAGCAGCTGCCGTCCTACGCAGATGTGCCTCACTCGCCTGGCGCACGCTCGCTACACCGTCGGGTAACGCGACTGATGCGTCGGCAAACGACACGCGTGCGTCGCTTACGGCCAGCGGCACTTCCGCCCCGCGGAACCAGATCATCGTGCCCGTGGCCCAGGGCCCGGCGCGTTCGGCGCGCCGCGCCGCTTCCCTGGCAATCCAACGACCCTGTCCCTTTGCGAATGCCAGGCCGCCGGCAATGGACGCCCCGCGAGGCACAGTCAGCCGCAGCACGCCTTCGGGCGTCATGCGCAACACAAAACGCCGAGCCCTGCGATGCCGGGTGATGGTCACCGGGTATGAATGGGGCCCGACTTCAACGGAAGCGGGAGCGCGTTCGGCCCCAGTGACACGGGGTTTGGGGCTCATCCATGGCAGCACCAACTGCATGCGGGGAGAGTACCATCACGTCTTGTAAGCAAGTAGCTACTTGCTAACTTGCCCAAAAAGCGAGTAACGTCGAAAGCCATGGTTGCTAGCGACGTCCGCGAAGCGCTCCTGAAAGCCACATTGAAGCTGTTTGCCGAAATGGGCAGCCGCGGGGCTACCACCCGGCGGATCGCGCAGGAAGCCGGGGTCAACGAAGTGACCCTGTTCCGCCACTTCCCCACCAAGGAAACCCTCATCCACGCCGCCCTTGATGCGTTCGTGGAACAGACCAAGTACAAGCGCCTACCGGAGGTGCCGACCGACCCGACGACCGAGCTCACCGAATGGGCGCGCGACCATCACACACATCTCCACAAGCTCCGCTCCCTGATCCGCACCTCGATGGGAGAATTTGAGGAACACCCCGAACAGTGCAAACAGGCCATGTGCGTTTCGATCACGATCAACAACGAGCTCACGGGATATCTGGCTGATGCCCGCGCGCGGGGGTTGCTCGCCGCCGACTTCGAACCTCGCGCCGCCGCGGCCATGCTCATGGGCACCCTCTTTGCCGATGCCATGGGCCGCGACCCCATGCCGGAGCGTTATCCCTACTCGATGAAAGACGGCATCGAGCTATATCTCGGCCTCTTCCTCCGCGCGATTGGCGCGCGTCCGGTAAATTCGCAATGCGCATAGTTCCCGCGTTCCTCGTCTTCGTCCTGGTCGCCTCGGCGGCAGCAGCCCAATCGCCGGTGGTACTGTCGCTCGAAGAGGCCCTGCGCCGCGCAGAGGCCCACAGCGAGTCCCTGGTCATTGCCGGCGCCGGCGAATCCCGCGCTCATGCCGGCCTCGGACGCGCCAACAGTCAGCGTTATCCACAGATCACCTTCGCCGGTGCCTACGACCGCACCCTTGCGTCCGAATTCAGCGGCATCTTCGACGACAGTGGCGGAGGTGGAGACGAGGGCACGGACTTCAGCGAGTTACCCTTCGGCCAGGCCAACACCTACCGCCTTATGTTTTCACTGTCGCAGTCGTTGTATTCGGGGGGACGCATCTGGGCGCAACGGCAGCAGGCCACGGCGGGCATTCGTGCGGCTGAACTGGGCACATCCTCCGCGCGCGCGCTGATGCAACTGGACGTGACCCGCGCCTATTACGACGCGGCGCTCAGCGACCGCCTGGCCGCCATCGCGCAGTCGGGTTACGAACAGGCCGACGCCGCGTATCAGCAGACCCGCCAGGCGTTCGACGCGGGCCGCCAGGCGGAGTTCGAAGTCCTGCGCGCGCAGGTGCAACGCGACAACCAGCGCCCGGCCGTGATTCGCGCGCGCGCCAATCGCGACGCGACCTACCGGCGGCTGCGACAGTTGGTCGAACTGCCGGCCGACACCAACCTCCGCTTGGACGTGGACCTTGAAGCGGCCGAACTGGCCGCGCCGGCGCCGTTCGCTGGCGCACTCGCTGAAGCCGAGGGTTCTGCCAACGATGCATTCCGCACCACGCTCGAACAAGCCGAACTCACGGTGCGCGTCCGCGAGCTGGGCATCACGATCGTAGACTCCGCCAAAAAGCCCGCTGTGAACTTCGTATCGGGTTTCGGCCTCACCAACTATCCCGGCAACCTCCTTCCCGACCTGGGCAAGATCAGGAAGAACTGGACCCTGGGCGCACAGGTCACAATGCCGGTGTTCATGGGCTATCTGGCCCGGGCCGAAACCCGCGCCGCCCGCGCGGATCTGACTGAAGCCCAGGCGCGGCTCAAACAGGCGCGAGAGGCCGCGACGCTTCAACGAGACACGGCCCTGCGCGACCTGGGCGCCGCCCAGGCCGCGTGGGAAGCCACGGCGGGCACCATCACGCAGGCGGCGCGCGCCTTTGAGATCGCCGATCTTCGATTTCGTGAGGGGCTCTCCACTCAGCTCGAACTCTCAGACTCCCGCTTCGCGCTGCAGTCCGCGCAGGCCAATCGCGCCCAGGCCGCCAGCGACCTCCAACTGGCGCGGGCCCGAGTCGCCCTGCTGCCACACCTTCCGGTAGGAAACGAATAATGCGTCACTCACGAATCGTACTCACAGCGGCACTTGTCGCCATGGCCGCCACTCTTGCCGCCTGCGGCGACGCCTCCCCGGAGCCCGGGGCCACTCGTGGGGCCGAGACCGCCCCTGGATCGGCAGCCACAGCCGCGCCCGCGGTCGTCCAGCTCGCGCCGGAGAACGTGACGGCCGCGACAATGGCCGACATCACGTCCGGCCCGTTTGTCTCGGGCCAATTGACACCCGCCCGCGAAGCAACGGTGCGTGCGCAGGTCGGCGGACCGCTCGTGTCGCTCACGATCGACCGCGGCCAGGCGGTGAGGGCCAATGCCGTCATCGGCCGCATCGCCGCGCGCGATCTGGATGATGCAATGGCGTCGGCGCAGGTGGCGGTCAAATCCGCCGAAGCGTCGCTGGCTGTGGCCCGGAGCGAAGCCGCCCGCAGCGAGTCGCTGGTCAAAGGCGGCGCGCTCGCAGCCCGCGACCTCGAGCAGGCGCACAACCTAGTCTCGGGTGCGGAGGCGCAACTGGCGGCCGCCAAAGCCCGCGAAAAGGCCATCTGGCAGCAACTCGACGATACGGTCGTCAAGGCGCCCATCAGCGGCATCGTCTCGGAGCGGGCCGCCAACGCCGGAGACATCGTCTCGCCCGGCACGGCGATCGTCACCATCATCGACCCGTCGAGCCTGCGGCTGGAAGCCGCGGTCACCTCAGACCAGATCTCGCTCGTGCGCCCCGGCGCCAAGGTGCGGTTCCGCATCCGCGGCCTGGCGAATGAGGTTGTAACCGGCACCATCGATCGCCTGAGTCCCACGGCGGATCCCATCACGCGCCAAGTGACGATCTTTGTCACGCTGCCCAATACCGGGGGGCGGCTCATCGCCGGACTCTTCGCTGAAGGCCGTGTCGACGCCGAAACCCGGCGCGGAGTCGTCGTCCCGGCAGGCGCCGTGGACGAAACCGGACCCACCGCCACGGTCACGCGCATCCGCGACGGCAAAGCCGAACGTGTCACGGTGACGCTTGGCATCAGGCAATCGGACACCGAACTGATCGAAGTGCGGAGCGGAGTGGCTGAAGGCGACGTCCTGATTTTGGGTGCGGCGAAAACACTCACGTCAGGCACTCCGGTACGCGTGGTCGGCGCCATTCCGAAGACCGCCGCGTTCCCGTCGGGTATCTAACCAATGGTCATCTCAGATTTTGCCATCCGGCGACCGGTCATCACCGTCGTCTCCATGCTGGCTCTCGTCGTCTTCGGCCTCGTGGCGCTGACGCAGCTTCACACCGATGAGTTTCCGGAAGTCCAGCCGCCGATCGTCGTCGTTGCCGTGCCGTATCCGGGTGCGTCACCCGACAACGTGGAGCGGGAGATCGTTGAACCGATTGAAGAATCGCTGGCCGGCATCAGCGGCGTGAAGGACATTCAGTCGTCATCGCTCGACAGCTTCGCGACAATCACGATCCAGTTCACGTATGAGAAGGACTTGCAGGAAGCGGTGCAGGAGATTCGTGACGAGATCAACGAGATCCGGAACGACCTGCCTCCCGAGATGGAAGAGCCGGTGCTCACCAAGATCAGCTTCACCGATTTTCCAGTCGTGTCGCTCGCGCTGGCATCCGACACCCTCGCCATTTCGGAGCTGACGCTGCTTGCAGATCCCGGAATTACCCGCAGGCTGCGCGCCCTGCCTGGGGTGGGGTCTGTGGACGTATCCGGTGCGAATACGCGTGAGATGTCGGTGGAGATCCGCACCGAGGCGTTGCAGATGGCCGGCGTCAGCGTGGCGGAGATCGTGGCGGCGGTCCGTCTGCAGAATCTGGCCGCGCCCGTGGGTCGCCTGCAGGGTACGAACGACGAGCGGACGATTCGGCTCCGGGGTCGGGTGGAGACGGCGGAAGACTTCGAACGCGTGACGGTGGCGCAACGCAACGGTCGCGTGATTCGGCTCGGAGACGTCGCCACGATTCGGGTGGGCGTCGAGGAGCCGAGAACCACGGCGGTGTACTCCGGGCAGGACGCGGTCGGCATCGACATCAAGAAGTCGCGCGGCTTCAGCACGACGGCTGTGGCCGACGCCGTCCGCGCCGAAGCCGACAGCATCAAGGCCTCCCTACCTGAGGGGGTGGTGCTGCACATCGTCCGCGATTCCGGCACGCGAGTGGAGAACTCTGTGGCCAACGTGCGGTCCGCGCTGATTGAAGGCGCGTTACTCACGGTCCTGGTGGTGTTCCTGTTCCTGAACTCCTGGCGGTCCACTGTCATCACCGGCCTAGCGCTGCCGGTATCGGTGATTGCGTCGTTCATCGCCGTCATGGCGTTTGGCTTCACGCTCAACACCATGTCGCTGCTCGGCCTCTCACTCGCGATCGGCATCTTGATCGATGACGCCATCGTGGTCCGCGAGAAAATCGTTCGCCATATCGAGATGGGCAAAAGCCACTTTGACGCGTCGCGCGAAGGCACGTCGGAAATCGGCCTCGCGGTCACGGCCACCACGTTGTCGATCATTGTCGTGTTTGTGCCGATCGCCTTCATGGGTGGCGAAGCGGAACAGTGGTTCGCGCCGTTTGCCCTGACGATTGCCTTCTCGGTGCTGGTGTCGCTGTTTGTCTCATTCTCACTCGACCCCATGCTGTCGGCGTACTGGCCCGACCCGCAGGTGCCGATGGCCCAGCGCTGGTTCATTTCGCGCGGCCTGGCTGTGTTCAATCGCTGGTTTGACCGGCAGGCCGATTGCTACAAGACCGTGATTAGTTGGGCGCTGCGGCATCGATTTGCGATGGTCGCGCTGGCGATCGGTTCGTTCGTCTTCGCCCTGGCGATGCCTGCGCTCGGTTACCTCGGCGGCGGATTGTTCCCGACGCAGGACGTCTCCGAATTCATCGTGCAGGTGGAAACGCCGCCGGGGTCGAGTCTGGCCTACACGAAGCGCAAGGCCGAGGAGGCGGCCGCACTGGCGCGCGCGAAGACGGGTGAAGTGCTCTACACCTACACCACCATTGGCAATCAGACCGGCGCCGTGGATGAAGGCACGGTCTACGTGCGGCTGACCCCGAAAGCGACGCGGGCGCGCCACCAGGACGAGATCGCGGCAGACCTTCGGGGCCAGTACAGCCAGTTGGGTGGCGTTGTGGCGTCGCTTTCGAGCGGGCGCCTCGACAACCAGAAACAGATTCAGGTGCAGGTACGGGGCGCGGACTCCCGGGAATTGACGCGTATCGCCGACGAAGTCATCACGCACGTACGGCAGGTGCCCGGAGCGGTGGACGTCGGATTCTCCACGCGCGGCCAGAAGCCGGAGATGGATGTGCGCGTGGATCGGGCCCTCGCCGGCTCGCTCGGCATCAGCGTGGCCGACGTGGCGCAGGCGCTCAGGCCGGCATTCGCGGGCGTTGATGCCGGCGACTGGGTGGACCCCACCGGTAAAACCAGGGATGTGACGGTGCGCCTGGCGCCCGACGCCCGGCAGCGGTCCAGCGATCTCGCGTCACTTCCCATCATGATTCGTGCTGCCGATGGCCGTCAGGGCGCAATTCCGTTGGGCCAGGTGGCGACGATTACCTCGGCTCTGGGGCCCGCCCGTATCGACCACCTGGACCGCGATCGCGTCATTGCCATCCAGGCCAACACACAGGGACGGCCGCTGACCGAGGTGATCGCCGACATCCAGACGCGCATCGACGGCGTTACGTTGCCGGCAGGTTACGCCATCACGCAGGGCGGTGAGACCGAGGATCAGGCCGAAGTGTTCTCACGTATCATCATCGCGCTGGGCGTGGCCGTCGTGCTGATGTACCTCGTGCTTGTGGTGCAGTTCGGATCGTTCCTCGATCCGCTGGCGATCATGCTCTCGCTGCCGCTGTCGCTCATCGGCGTGGTGCTCATGCTCATGCTGACCGGCGACACGCTCAACATCATGAGCCTCATCGGCGTCATCCTGCTCATGGGCATTGTCGCCAAGAACGCCATCCTGCTCATTGACTTCGCGAAAATGGCTGAAGCCACCGGCATGCCGCGCCAGGAGGCGATTATCGAAGCCGGGCGCCAGCGCCTGCGCCCGATTCTGATGACGACCTTTGCGTTGATCGCGGGGATGGTGCCTGTTGCCCTGGGGATTGGCGAAGGCGCCGACTTCAGAGCACCGCTGGGCCGTGCCGTCATTGGAGGGGTCATCACGTCAACCGTGCTGACCCTGCTCGTGATCCCGACGTTCTACGACGTCCTGTCGGGTCTGCGCACAAGGGTCGGCCGGTTGGTGCGCCGGCCCTCGTAAGACTGATACAGTCTCGACTGTATGAGATGGGTCGCTTGCGTCCTCACCCTGCTGGCAGTACCGGCCGCCGCGCAGTCACCAACGAGCACATTCCGTTGGCACGTGGAAGGAGTTGGCGGACTCTCACTCTTCGATCTGCCCACCGGAGGCGAATCGGCGCTGCCTCGAGCCGGCGCGCCGTTGACGACCTCGGGGCCGATCAACCCCAGCCGCCGCGTGTCCACGTGGTTCCTGGGCGACGGATCAAACCTGCTCAACGGTGTGAATGCAGAATTCGGCGTGTCCGGCCGCATCGCGTCGCTCGACTCGGCCCTGACATCGCTCGGCCTCTCCGGCAATAATGCGTCCGCGGTTGGCCTCCGCATCAGGCGTGTGCTCAGCGGTCGCCTGGCCCTTGAACTGAGCGCGGACATGCTGCCCGGCTCACGCACGGTATCGCCGGAACTGACCACCGCGGTTGAAACAGCACGGGCGAGTTTTGTGACGGCCTTCTCGAGCCTTCTCTCGACGGGTCCGTTTACCAACACATCGGTCGCCGCAACGACGTTGGTGGCCAATCCCTCCAGCCGCGACCTCGCGACCACCGTAGCCGCACAGTGGACGATCGGAACTCGCAGCTTTTCGCCCTACGTCACGCTCGGCGCTGGCCTGGTGCACCGGGTGGGCGAGTTGCCATCGCTCACGCTGACCGGCACTTACCGCTTCAACATTCTCGGCAGCGTGCCCATCAGCGAAACAGACATCCTCCGTCTGCGCTATGAACAGGGAACGGCTCTGGCGGGCGTTGTTGGGGTCGGCGTCAGACGCACACTCAGCGATCGGTTGGGATTTTCCTTCGACGGCCGCCTATTACTGGGGCAGCAGACGCTCGCACTTCTGCTCGACTCCGAGCCAGCGGTCACCACCGGCACACCTGAAGGCTTCATCGAGTCTTTCACCACGCCCGCGATCCAGTTCAGCAACAACCGCACCACCGGCCGCGAATCCAGCCTCTCCGGCCCGCCCCTCACGGGCTTCAAGGCGTTCTCCACCACCGGGCTCCAGACGCGCTACGTCATCACTGCAGGACTCTTCGTCAAGTTCTAGATCAGGCCCGAGGGAAAAAGACGTCGGGTGTCTTTTTGCCTGCCCCCGCCAAAAAGACACCCGACGTCTTTTTCCCTCACCGCAAATTGAGCGAAAAAATACCCATGCCGTGGGTGGCCGCCACGAGCACGCCGTGCGACGGCGAGATTTCGAGGTCCACGATCACGACCTCGGGGAACCCGCGGCCGGCCAGCACCCATCGCGATGACCCGGCCTTCAGCACCAGCGGACCGAAATCGGTGCCCGCGTACAGATCCCCCCGGGCGTCGTCGTACGCCAGCGTGTTGACCGGCAGGTCTCCGAGGTCAAAGTCCGACGACGTGAAGGTGGCGCGGCCGGTGGCGGGGTCATACACCGCGCGGAAGACGTGCCCAGGCGTGGAGGGAGTAATCGCGTTGAATCCGGCGTACGAGATAAACGCCACGTTGGGGTTCGCGCGATCCACAACGATGCGCGTCACGAAACGATTGGGAAGCGAGGGCGTGTCGATACGGGTGAACGTCACGTCGGCCGACACGCCATCGGCATTCTTTGAGACAAACAGCCGGCCGAGGTTGGTGGCCGCCCACAACGTGCCTGCATCAGCGGGCGTGCGGTCCGCAGCCACGATGAGGCCCCCCACGCGGTCGCTCCCATAAAAGTCAGACGTCAGATCGCCCGGCTTGCGCGAGGCTGAGTCGGGCGTACTCTGTGCCGCGAACGGGTACGCGACGCCCAGCGGGCGCCAGTCCCCGCACGTGGCACCGGCGACGGCTCCGGTGGTGCGGCAGTTCACTTCGAGAAATGCCTGGCCGCCACCGTTCGTCTGTGTGCGCCAGACGTGCTGGAACGCGGTGAACTGCGTGTCGGGATTGACCTGATCGAACGTGATGAATTGCCGGCCCGTGGATGCAGTGATCGTGGCGCGCTCCCCGGAATTCACGATGGGAACGTCTGTCCGCACCCACATGTTCTGGTCGCCGTTCCGGAAGTTCGTGAAGTACCTGTTGCTCTGGAAGCTGGCGAAGCCCACCTCTGGACGGGTCGGGTGAAACCCGGACGCTGACGTGCCGTCACCGGAGGCAAAAAACGGCTTCCACACGCGCGGCTCAGCGATACCGTCGTGCCAGATCGTTCCGTTGTCCTGCAATCCGCCGATGAGTCGCTTCAGCGGATCTCTCGGGTCAATCGACACGTTATAGAACTGCATCGTCTGCAACCCACGGTTCATGAAGATCAACCGGCTGGGCACACGCGCCAGCACCGTGGCACATTGTGGTGCGGTGGGAAACAGCGACGAGCATCGGCTGCTGATGTCCACGAACAACCCGTCGGTGCGAACCACTCCACCGTCAGATCCGACAAACGCGATGTCCGGGTCTTCGGGATGGAACACCACAGATCGCACATCCACGTGGCTGTTAACGCGCGGATTCTGCGCGTCCCTCCCATGGGCCGCAAAACTCACACCCGCATTCGTCGAACGAATGGTGGCTTCACCAAACGTCGGCAACTGCACGCCCCCCAGGATCACCGTGTCGGGTTGCCCTTCCGGCACCGCCACCACGAGGTCATAGAAACACTGGGACGAACAGATGGACCGGCTCGTCGAGCCGGGCTGGGAGGTATTCGAAGAACTCAGACTGACCCACGCCGATGTGTTGGCCCCGCCGCTGACCAGCGCGGACGCGGCCACTTCCGCATTGTCGAGCCGATACAGCCCTTGCGGCTCCGTCGCCTTTGTCCCGTTGTAGGCGTAGATGCGCGTACGGCCATCCTTCGCCGTCAGGTCGAACATCGCCAGGTCCTGGAACTGCTGGAGGCTGACGATGGCGTAGACCTGTTTGAAGGAGGCATCGCCCGCCTCAAGGCTCGGAGCCGATCGGTAAATGCCGTTGTTCCACGCCGAGGCATAGACGATCTTCGCGTTGCGCGGGTCGAGCTTCGCGTGCCGCACCCCGGTCATCGTGTCGCTGACGCCCACACCCAGATGGGGATTCACGGGCAGGATGGGTGCCAGCGGCGGCACCCAGACCAGTGACCATGTTGTGCCGCCATTGTCGGTCTTGTAGAGCCCAGGGCGCGGCTGTAGCGAGCCGGTGACCTGACTCTGGCCACCACGAACAGCGGTCATGCCGTACATCGCCGTGGCCGTGGCCACGTAGATCGTCTGTGAGTTGCCTGGCTCAATCAGCACGGTGCTGATGCCGCGGGTAGCGGTGAAGTCGATCGGCGCCGGAGAGAGCACCGTGTCGATCACCATGGTGTTGACGCGCACCCATCGGTCGCCGCCGTCCGTGGATCGATACAGCCCCGTGCCTGCCGCCGAGTTGTTCGACTGATTGGTTTCACCCGTACCGACGAAGATCGTCTTGCCTGTACGATCGTTGGGGTCGAGTCCAAGAGCGCCGATGCTGTTGGTACCGAGGCCGCGCCCGATCCACTGCCACTTGGGATCCAACGTATTCAGCGCATCGTCGGTGCGCCAGACACCGCCGCCGGCGGTGCCGACCCAGAGCCGGCATGGCCCGTCCTTCTCGCACAGCGGTGAAATGGCCAGCGTTGAGACGCGGCCGGACACGCTGTTCGCCAGGCCGGACGTGGTGGTTTGGAGGACGGTCTCGGGGCCGAGACTGGACCAGACGGGCGCAAGTGGATCGGGTGCCGATCGGTAGGCCAGTCCCCGGAAGGCCCAGAAGCGTTGTGCCTGCGCTGCCCGAACCTCGGCGCTGCCCACCACGCCCGGATACGCCTGCTCGTGCTGCACCAGATCGTAGTACCCGAGCGGCGAATACTCAGCTGGCGCTTGCGCAGGCCCCTGCGCCACGCCCAGGCTGCCGGCCAGCAGAATCACTACAAGCGTCGCCAGTGTGCGCATGCGTAGATTGTAATGAAAGTGAACCCGGCCTGTAACTACAACGTGGTGTCAGACCGCGACCACGCACCTGGGCGAGTTCGCGCAACTGGTGTTGCTGGCCATCCTGCGGCTGGGCAAAGACGCATCGGGGTCGGCCGGCCTGAAGCAACACCGCAGCAGGGCCTGTCGGTCGATACCAATGCGGTGACGGACAACTACTTCGCCGCGCTCGGTGTACCGCTCCTGAAGGGTCGTGGGTTCAACACCCGCGACACGCCGAACACCCCGGTCGTCGCGGTCGTCTCCCAGGCGTTCGCCACGAAGTCCTTCCCCGATGGCGCGGTGGGCCAACAGCTGCGCCGCCGCGACCACGCCGGCCCGCTCGTGGAGATCATCGGCGTCGCTCGAGACTACAACGTGCGCTCGGTGGCCGAGGCGCCCCGATCGGTGGTCCACTTCGCCCGACCGCAGCGGCCCGGGTCAGCCGGCAGCCTCCTAGTGCGCACGGCGTCGGATCCGGCCGCGACGACCCTCGGCGTCGAACGCACGCTGCGCGACCTGGAGCCGCAACTGGTCTTCCTCGAGTTGGGGCCGCTCGACCGCCTGGTGGCGGCATCTCTGCTCGCCGTCAGCGTCGGCGCCTCGCTCTTCGGCGGACCGGCCGCGCTCACCATGCTGCTCGCCGGCCTCGGCCTCTACGGCGTGATCGCATTCGGCGTCGCCCGGCGCACTCGGGAAATCGGCATTCGCATGGCGCTGGGTTCCACACGTGGGCTTGTCGTGCGTCAGGTCCTGCGCGAAGCACTGGCCCTCGTGCTGGTGGGCGCGGTGTCCGGTTCGTTGCTGGCATGGTACGGCACCCAGGCGCTCGCCACGGTCCTGGTCGGCGTCACCTCGTCGGACCCTGTCAGTTACATCATTGCTGTCGGGCTGATCGGCGCGACGGCCGCCGTGGTCCCGGCCCGCCGCGCCGCATCAGTGGATCCGCTCATCGCGCTGCGAACAAATTAGGGGGACTGGTCTCCCCACCGGCCACCCCTACCCAATGCTCACCGCCATCATCGTCGCGTCGTCGAAGGGTTCGCGGGTGCCGCGGAAGGCTGTCACCGACTGCTCAACCTGGTGCAGCACGCGGTCGGGCGTCACTGGGCCCTGGGTGGCGATAGACACGAGCAGTGACTCGAGACGACCGTTGCCAAACATCTCGTCGGCCTCGTTCTCGGTTTCGACGCAACCGTCGGTATAAAAAAACAAGAGGTCGCCGGACGCGAGACTGACTTCGCGCTGTTGGTAACCCCGGCCTGCCATCAGGCCGATGGGAATGCCGGTCGCCGGCATCGTTTCGATGGGTTGATTCGGACGCAGCACGAACTGCGCGTTGTGACCCGCGTTCACATACAACAGCCGCCGTGTGACGGGATCAAACACGCTAAGGAACAGCGTCACATAGAGCCGTGAGGTGGCGGTGGTCGCCAGGTCGCGATCGATGGCTACAGCGATGTCGGCCAGACTCTGACCCAGAGCGAGACGTGTGCGCAACGAAGCCTGGATGTTGGCCATCAGGAGTGCGGCACCGACACCCTTGCCTGAAACGTCGCCGACAATCAGCGCCACCTGGCCGCTCTCAAGAGCAAAGTAGTTGAAGAAATCCCCACCCACTTCCCGCGCGGGGATGGACACGCCCTGCACCTGGGTGAGTCCGAACAGCATCGGCTCGCGAGGCAACATGTCGTTCTGAATTTGCCGGCCCAGTTCCAGTTCACGGTGGAGGCGCTCCTGCTCGATCGCCGCCTGCTGGTGCAGTTCCACGTCGGCGGCCATTTTGTTGAACGCCATCGCCAGATCGCCAATTTCATCCTTCGAGTGAACGGGCACACGCGCCCGATAGTCGCCGTGAGAAATACGATCCACACCGTCAGTCAGCGCCGACAGGTTGCGCGTGAGGCGCCCGGACAAGGCCACCGCCAGGACGGTGGCGAGGCTGATGAGCATGAGACCGAGGCCGGCGTTGCGTCCTGCAGTGCGCCGCAACGCGCCCAGTGAGTCGCCAACTGGGCGCGCGATGCCGAAGCGCAGACCCGATCCGCTCGGATCGGTTTGTGTGAACACGACCCAGTCCGGCAGCACCGTCTTGCCCAGGGGACCGTCGGGACGCGCAACCGCGCCCAGACCTTCCACCATTTTTCGATCCGCGTCAGTGGCGGTATAAACCCGGCCGTCCGCACCAATGGCAAATGCCACTTCACCCCGCTCGCGGCGCGTCGGCGAGAACACGGTAGCCAGCACGTTTTCGAGATCGATTGTGGCGTTGACCTGGCTGACCACTTTGCCACCCTGACTCAACGTGACGTCGAGGCGGTTGCCTACGAGCCTGGACGCGCGCGTAATCGGCGCCGGCGGGGGCACAGGATCAGTGGGCGGCGCAGGGGCCGATACCGCCGGAGCGGCGGGCGTGGGCTTCAGCTTCGCTTCATCCGCCTTTTTCTGCAGTTGCTCTGCACTGAGCCTGATGCCCTCTGCAATGCCCTGCATACGCTGGCTGATGTCGCGGCCGAGTTGCTGGCGCTGTTCCGACGTCAACTTGTCCAGTCCGCCCTCGGGCACATATTTGTTGAACATCTCGCGCGTGATCGCGCCCATGTCGATGACGATGCGTTCGGCGGGAAGGGTCGAGGGTACGCGCGCGACCGGCGCAACCTGCGGAGCACCGGCCACCTTCGGCGTGTCGCCGACCTTTGACGTCTCCGCGACCGCCGGTGACGACCCGGATGGCATCGGTGCCGGCCGCATCTGCGGTGGCACTCGCGGGGGCTCACCCTCCAGTCGCGCCGGACGGGTCCGTTGCCCGGTAGGTGGCCCCTCCCGGTTGCCTAGCCCCGACGTGGCACCACCGAGCGACTGTGTCGCGCTCCGTCCCGATCCGCCGCGACCCTGGTCACCGCGGCCACCCTCGGGCGGCCTCCCGATACCTCTGGCGCCGCGCAACTCGACAGACTTGAGCAACATCGCGGCTGCACCAAGCGCCTCGGCGGCCTGGGTCTCGTTGGTTGCCACTTCGACCAGCGCGATTGCGGCAGACGCCGCGGGTGTCGGCGCAGGTGCGGGCGGCAGTACCACCGTCGTGGCCTTCGTCTGTGCGGCCTGCATCGGCACCGGCTGCATGTCCATCAACTGCTCAACTCTGGTCGTCAATTCTCCAGTGACGAGTTGCATGCGGTGGGTCATCTCACCCGACAATGCGTCCGCTTCACTGGTGGCGAGGTCCCGCAACGCACGCACCTGACTCGTGTACGAGTAGAACGTCACTGTAGCCAGGGGCACAACCGACACGATCAGGAATGCGACGATGAGCTGGGTGCGAAGTCTCATAATGAAAAAGTTGCCACGACCGGAGCATGGTCGCTTGTGCCGAACTCGCGCATGGAAACACATTGGGTGGCGGCGTTGGACACTGACGGCGTCGCCAGGATGTAGTCGATTCGCCATCCGATGTTCCGCTGCCGCAAACCCCGCCAGGGAGCCCACCAGGTAAAGAGCTGATCGTTGTCGGGATCGAGTGTTCGGCCGACATCGGCCAGCCCGCTGGCAAGCACACCAGCCAGCAGCGCCCGCTCTTCGGGACGAGTGCCGATCTGGTTGAGCTTGCGTTCTTTTGGATGCACGTCCCGCTCCTCGAGGGCGATGTTCAAGTCCCCACAAAGGACTAGCGCCGTACCCGGGGTCAACGTTTCAGCCAGCCACTCACGCAACGCCTGCGCGAAGCGCATCTTGGCCTCAAAGTCTTTTCCGCCGTTCGGCACATATACTGAGACGAACCGAAGCTCGCCAGGGTTGGCGACGCGGACCTCCACGATGCGGTGTTCGAAATCAAAGGCCGGGTGGGAAAAGTGAGGCGGTTCGGGCGCGAATTCCCGTCGAATCAGCAGCGCGACGCCGGAATAACCCCCACCGCCATGCCAGTAGGTCCAGTACTCACTGGGCGACACCATCAACGCCGGCACCTGTTCCGGCGTGGCCTTGATCTCCTGCAGGCACACCACGTCCGGTTGCTCGGCGGTCAGCAGTTCCTGCAACTGCGCCTGCCTGGCGCGGATGCCGTTGACATTCCATGTGGCGATCTTCATGACAACTGTTTCAATCCATTCACAAGCCGCGAGACACCTTCGGCCGCCGTCGCGACGTCTAGCGCGCCATACGACACACGAACGCGGCAGCCATCCGAGGCACCGAACGCCGACCCCGGAATCACCGCCACCTTGTGCCTCCGGATCAACCGCTCGGCCAGCGTGTGTGAATCGAGCGACGTGCGCACGTCGATGAAGTAATAAAACGCCCCGCGCGCCACCGGCATCTCACAGGGCAGCCCCGGCGCCGACAGCGCCTCGGACATCATCGTCCTCATCTGGTCGAGGCGCGCAATATGTCCGGCGCAATATGAGCGACCCACACGAAGCGCAGCCATCGCCGCGTGCTGCGACACCAGGGGCGGACACACCAGTAACGTGTCCTGAATCTTGTTCACGGCCTCCCACAGCGACTCGGGAATCACCATGTAGCCCATGCGCCAGCTCGCCATGCCGTACGCCTTCGACAGCGAATAGAGCGAGATGGTATGTGGCGCCGCACCGGCAATGGACCCGGCCGAGAAATGTGGCGTCTCCTGATAGGTGAAGTATTCGTACACCTCATCGGAGATGTGGAACAACCCCCGAGTGCGGCACAGGTCGTTGACCGCGCGAATGGCGCCTTCCGGATACACCGCGCCCGTCGGATTGTTGGGCGACACGGTCACGATGGCCCGGGTCTTCGGGGTGATGGCGGCCTCGATGGCGGCCAGGTCCAGCTGGCACGCGTCATCCGTGCGCACGGGCACCACGACGGCGCCCGCCATCTCAATCGCCATCTCGTGGTTGAAGTAGTACGGCACCTGCAGGATTACTTCGTCGCGAGGATCGGTGACTGCCAGGATGGCGTTCATGAACGCCTGGTTGCTGCCCGCGGTCACCACCACGCGACTTGCGCCCCGCACCTCGGTGGCATTCTCACGGCGGAGCTTATCCTCCACGAGGGCAACCAGGGCTGGCTCGCCCTCGACAGCGCCGTAGCGGTGATCGCTCGACTGCACCGGAAACGCGTGCGCGGCGGTCACCGCCTCCTCGGGCGGCCCGTACGACACCACGCCTTGCCCGAGCGACACCGTTCCAGGGGTCTCTTCGATCCAGCGGCTGACGATAGGGATGATGGGCGACTGGACGGCCGCGAGGCGGCGTGATTGCGACAGTACCTTCAACGTCATTGAGCGGGCGCCTGCCCCACTACGGCGATCCACTTACCGTCGGGGCTCACGGTGAGGCGCGTGATGTTGCCCACGCCCTGCCGGGTCAGGTCCGCAATCTCCGGCCATCCACTGGCGTCTGGGCGCCACAGGAACAGTTTCGACTTCTGACCCATGACGATGGAGCCCTGCGGCGTCCAGGCGAGGTCTTCGGTACCTTCGGGTGTCGGCGTCAGCGTCGTCACAATGCGCGTCACGGGATCCAGTTCCTTGATCTGCCAGGGCGCTCCCTGGGGCTTGTGTACGAAGCTCACCGTGCCCCGGCCAGGACGCATCAGCAGCGAGCGGCCAATGCTGCTCTCAATGACCGTCGATGAGCCGCTCCGCATGTCGAGCAGTTGCAGTGTGGCGGGTTGGCGCTGCGCACCAAGGATGAACGTGGCCAACTGCGTGGGCGAGACCCACACGTGATACCCAATCAGGCCCTGATGCGTCCACGCGAGGCCGGCATCTTCGCCCTCGAGCGTGTAGCGCCAGAGTCTCTGCGCCGAGCCACGTACCGTGGTGAACGTCTGGCCGTCAGGGGTCAGCGTCGGCGAGTTCTCGTTGTCGGCGGTTGCCGTGACCTGTGCGATCCTCTTCAACGCAATGTCGTACCGGTAGACGTCGCTCTGCGCGCCGTCGCGGTTCGACGAGAACAGGATGCCGCTCGAATCCGCCAGGAACTGGGGCTGATTGTCATAGCCAGGATTGTTCGTGATGTTCACGGCCCTGCCGACCGTGACCTTTGCACCTGCCTCGGAGAACGGGGCCAGATAGATCTCGGTGGCCGGGGCCTGCGCCACCAGCACACTTGCCGCCACCATCGCCAGGCCGACCATGGCACCGTATCGACGCATCATCAGTCCCTCCTCCACGCATAGAGTGCCACAGCCGCGGCGACTGCGACGTTCAGGGAATCCGCCATCGACGCCATGGGGATGTTGGCCTCGACGTCTGCCAGTGCCCGGGCCCCTGGCGTCAGGCCCTCCCCTTCTGAGCCAAGCAAGAGCACCACCGGCCGAGTGGCCACAGCGGCCCTCGCCGCCAACAGGATGTCTCGCCCGTCAGGCGTGAGGGCCACGATCACCCGCCCTTGCGCCTTGAGCTCTCGAAGGGCGCCCGGCCACTCCGGGGCGGTGGCGAACGGCAACGTGAACACCGATCCCATCGAAGTGCGCACGGCCTTCCGATACAACGGATCGGCGCACTCGGGCCCGAGCAACAAAGTGGCGGCGCCCAATGCCGCGGCCGTTCGGATGATGCTGCCGACGTTGTCAGGATCGCGGACGCGCTCGAGCGCGATGATGGGGCCGGCCGTTGCAACAGGTACCTCGGTCTGCATAATCGGGCGCTCTCCGAGGGCGACACATCCTTGATGCAGGCGAAATCCGGTGATGGCATCGAGCTCGACCTGTGTGCGCACGAACACCACCGGTCGCCGCGCAGGCTCAATCGATGCAATGGCGTCGGCCATGGCTGCCTGCGCGGTCGGCGTCACCATGAGCGCGACGGCACTGAAGTTGGGCGACTGAATCAGGCGCGTCGCAACGTGGCGACCTTCAGCGACGAACAGACGGTTCGCGCGAAGCCATGCATGATCACGAATGTGCTCAAACGCCCCTTCGGGCAGCGGACCGGTCACGCACGCGTGACCTGACGATGGCTGCGGTGTGCGTCGAGCACGGAAAGGCCGAGGGGTTTGCTCAGGTAGACCTTCGCGTCGAGGACGTCCGGCGCCACTTCAAGCTTGATGACGTTGAACTGGAGCATATCGAGCGCCGCCCGCATATCAAAGTAGCGGTTCTTCGTCTTGACCACCGCCTCATCGAACCCGCGGTTGACGGCCCACACTTCCTGTTCCTCGGTGAGCGCGCGAAAATGCCCCTGGCCGCGCCAGTCACGCCGCGTGGCGCCGAGCCATGTATAGAGGACCCGCCGGCCCGAGAAGATCACCGCGCCCCTGAGCCGGTCCACCAGATCCGCCAGCACGGAGTCAGTTTCATGCTCGCGCAACTCGTGCGACACCTTGTAGGACACCGGCACCACCGTGCCTGGATCATCGGGCAGCGGCGCTTCGGCCATGAGGATCTGGCACTCGCGGTCCTGCAGCCGAGTCATGATCTCGGTAGCACTCTTCCGCTTGGGAAACTCGTTGAAGAACTCTTCGATGTACGCGATTTCAAGCGCGCCTTGCTTGAGGGGATACTCGCGAAGGTGGTAATGCACGCGGGCTTATTATAGCGGCCCGCGGCGATTACGACAGATCCCAGGAGGCTCCGAGTATTCCTGTCGGCACAAACCCCATGCCTGGTCACGCTGCCGCGGTGTCACGCTGTCTGCGTATCATCGCTTCAGGGCCTCGGCTGCGGCCTCCTGCAGGAGGCGGGCGCGGTCCGGGGTCAACCAATCGGCTGGCCAGCCTACAGGCCGTGCCGCGAGCGATCCGGAGGCGCGGCCTGTCAGTGCGCTCGCGATGACGAGCGCCGAGAGATACGAGGCCTGCGGCGTGGGGTGGAACCCATCACCGCCGTAGAGCTGGATCGATGCGTCGCGCCGCCAGGCGGCGCGCCACGCATCGCCGGCGGGAATCAACAGCCCGTCGATGTCCGACGCCGCCAGCACATACGATTCGCGCACGCGGTCGAAGTCGCCACGACGCGCCGATGCCGGCCAGACCATGTAGAGCGCGGCCCGAGCCCCGGCTCCGCGGATAAGAGCGTCGAAACGCTTTGCCGCCGCGCGACGTGAGACACGAGACTCCTCGAGAGCCGATGGCCCCTGTTGCATGACGGCAAAAGTCCAGCCGCCCCCTGCAATGGCCTTGGTGGCCTCACCATCCTGCAGGTGGTCGTCGAGACTGAAGTTATTCTTCGCCACGACCATGGTTCGCACACGCACCCCGCCGCGCGCCGTAAGCACCTCCACCAGCTTCGGCACGTCGTTCACCGACGTCAGGCTGTTGCCGATGAACAACACGCGCAGTTCCTCCGGCTGCGCACCAAGCGCACCTGCGCTCGCACCGATCAGGACAAGGACGATGATGAAGGGCGCCATGGCGTGGCTCACTCGCTCCGCAACGAAGCCACGAGCGGCAGGCGTCGGACGGCGCGCGTGGCGACGAGAGACGCGAGTACGCCCGACACGGCCACGGCCGCCAACCAGATCATGGACAACGCCGGCGGACGCCCCCCACGCGCCATCAGGACCGGCGCGATGGAGAGAAGCGCGGCCACGACACCCACGCCCAGGCCGATCATGACGAGCGCCAGCGTCTCGGAGACCACGAGCACCGAAAGTTCGCGGACGCGATACCCGGCGGCGGCCAGAAGGGCGAGTTCGCGCCGGCGCTCAAACACATTGCGCAATGTCACGGCCGCCAGACCGATGGTACCGAGAATGAGGCCGAGGCCGCCGAGCGTCTGGAATGTGGATAAGTAGGTGTTCTCGACGCGGTGGTAGGCCTCAAGCTTGCGCAGGGATGACTGGGCGTCCACGCCGTACGGCGCAAGCCGTTCTTCAAGCGTCGCGGCCACATCATCCAGCGCACCGGCACGCTCCGGGGCTACATCCGTCAGCAGGACCCGGTAGCCGACAATCTCCGGGAACAGCTTCGTGAATGCGGCTTCGCCGATCATGATCTCGCCTTGCAGCACGCTATCGGCAAGCGTCCCGACGATTCGAAGGCGGATGGGGCGGGCGGTCTCGGCGTCGATCACCACCTCGTCGCCCACGGCTGCGTGCAGCACGTACTGGAGCGACGTCGCGTCAACGATCGCAGGCACCAGACCATCTGCCTGTTCCTGCCGGAGCAGGATCCACGGATTGGCCCGTTCGTCGTTGGTGGCCGCAAGACTGGCGGCGAAGGAAAATCGACCTTGATTGATCAGGCGATCCGTCACACCGAGGACTCGCGGCTGTTTCGGTTGATACAAATTGAGGCAACTTGCGTCGTCGCCCGGCCGCAGGCGTGCCGCGGTAAGTGAAACCCCCGACAGCGCGTTGTCACTCTGGTCGAACACCAGGCCCAGCGCTTCACGTCCCGCAGCATCGGCGGGGTCGTTGACCAGGGGTAGGACCGACTCAGCGATGAGCGCAAAGCCACCGGTGCCGCCGGAGCGGTTGGCCGCCGCGCCCGTGTCCTTGCGGAACGCGTCAACCGATACAAGCAAGAACGCCGCTGCGGCGACAAGCGCGGTCGAGGTGAGACTGCGGCCCGGCCTCCAGGCGGCGTTTTGCCAACCGAGGCGCGCCAGGGCCATGGAGCCGGAACCATGGAGCACGGCGGCGGTCCGGCGGCGCAACCATCCTGACAAAGCCGCGAGCCCGCTGATGAGCACGAGGGCGCCGGCGCCGAAAAAGCCCGCCGCTGCGGGGACAACGCCAGCTGTGGTGGCGGCGGTCAGCGCCAGCGCGGCCGCGGCCGTCACAACGGCCCAGAGATAGCCGCGCGATCGGCGGCGAACCGAGGCTGAGCCTGCACTGCCGGCCAGCAGGTCACGCGGCGATCGACGGCTGAGGCCGCGCACGGTCCACGCGATGCATGCGACCGACGCGATCACACCACCGAGCGCGCCGATCGCGAGCGTGAGGGGATCAACATGCAAGGTCAGCGCGGTGGTGCCGACCGCTCCCACCCACCAGGTACGCAGGCCGTACATCATCAGTTGCGCCCACGCCATCGCGAGGACAGTCCCTGCCACGGCTCCGGCCACGGCCACGAGTGCGCCTTCGATGATCAAGACCCGCCCGATCGCACGAAGCGAATAGCCAGTGGCCCGCAGGACGCCGATCTCGCGCAGCCGTTGTTCCACACCGAGTCGGAAGAACAACGCCGTCAACAAGAGAGCAGACACGACGAGGAAGAAGCTGAAGTACGAAAAGTACGCGCCGAAGTCGGTGGCGCCGGCCGAGGCCGCGATGTTCTGCGTGCGGACATCGACCACCGTGAGTCCGGCGCCAGCACTGCCCACCGCCCGCGTGACTGCGGTCGCGACCGAACGCGACACATCATCGGCAGGTCCATCCTCGCTGCTCGGCACCCGCAACGAACTCACCTTGCCGTAGCGAGTACCCCACAAACGCTGGGCTGCCTCGACCGAGACGAAGGCCTTAGCAGTGGTCTTGTAGCGATCCCAGTAGTCTTCATCGGTGGGCCGCACCTGCGTCAGATCGATCGGGAAAGGCGGGTCCCAGTCGGCCACACTCTCGCTGTCCGTGATGCCCGGATACGCGGGCGACAGCCGCCGATCGGCCGCCACTCCTTCGATGGGCACAATCCCCGCCACGCGAAATGTCGCACGTTCGGTGATCAGCCGGCCCTCGTCGGCCCAGCGGTAGTACTCCATCTCGAGCGAGTCGCCGATCTTCGCAACGAGGTCCCGGGCTGTCCACTCACTCAGGACAATGGGAGAGCCGCCTGACGTGACGGTCAGACTTCCGGACAACAGCGTCGACAGCCTTTCATCACCCGCCGCGTACGCGCCCAGTCCCGCCACCAGTGAGTACGGTGTCGAACGCGCACCGACAGTCATCTTGTTCGCGAGCCAGCTCAACACCGGCGTCACGAACTCCGGCCGCGCGCCTGAAGCCTTTGTCGCTGCCGCCACCTGCGCATCGCTCATCAGGCCGCTGGCCGTCTCGATCTGGAGAAATGGGGAACTGGCGGAACTGACGGTCAGGCCCAGATCGGCGGCCTCTATCGCCTGGTCCAGCGCGGCGACCACAGTTGCCGCGTCGAGGGTCGCGCCTGGCACGCGCGCCACGAGCAGCGCGTTCACACGTCCCGGTTGTTCGAGGTCGCGCTGGAGGCGAGCGAGATTCACGAACATCGCGCGCACGGGACCCTGACGGGGAGATAGCGAGAACTCTCCCATCGACGCCGCCGGCAACACCCCCTGGACCCGCAGCCTCATCGCTCGGCCGACGTCGTCTTTTCTGCCGTGGAGTGAATCGAGCGGGATGTCGGTGGGCCGCGCGACGCGCAGGACGACCGAGTCGGACTCGGCGGCGCCCAGCTCACTCGCGAGGTCGGGACTCAACAGAACGCTGGTGCCGGTGGGCGCGGTAGCGGTCGCGCCATGGAGCGCGAAGAATCTGTCATCAACCCCGTACACGCTGACGTTGCCGGCGCGCCTGCTCGACGACTGATGTGTGACAACACCTTCAAGGGCGAAGACCGGCGCCACGCCAGATACGGCGGCCGTGAGTCGCGGTTGCGTTCGAAGTCGATCACCCAGCGTGTCCAAGAAGGGGTTTTCTGCAGACACCAGAAGGTCGGCCTTGCCAAGCCGCGCTGTGACCAAGCCCGCAAGGCTGGCCCTCACTGACGCGCCAACCAGCAGTGAGCCCGCCAGCACGGCCACTGCGGCAGCGACGCCCGCAGCAACGGCGACGTGAGTACGGCGGTAGTACGACAGGCTCTTCAGCGCCAGTCTGAACACGGTCATGCAGGGGCCAGGACGCGATTAGTCAGTTCGTAACGGCGTCCAAATCGCGCGGCCAGCACCGGGCTGTGTGTGACAACCACAAGTATGATTAATCGATCCTGTTGGAGGGATACAAGCAACTCGGCCACCGCATCCGCCGACCCGCGATCCAGGTTGCCGGTGGGTTCATCACAAAGCAATACCGAAGGTTGCAGGATCAGCGCGCGTGCGATAGCTACGCGTTGCCGCTCACCACCGGAGAGCTCTCCAGGCCGATGATCGATGCGGGACGCCAACCCCACCGCGTCGAGTAATCCGCGGGCGCGTTTCAGCCGGTCCGCTGCGGCTTCGGCAGTGCGACTGACCAGTGTCGGCGCCAGCACATTGTCGAGAGCAGAGAGTTGCGGCAGCAGCAGATGATCCTGGAACACGAAGCCGATGTGCTGGTTGCGAAACGCGGACTGATCCGCGTCGTTCAACTCGTACGGGTTCCTACCATCGAGTGTGACTGTGCCCGCCGACGGCCGCTCGAGGGCGCCCAGCATGTAGAGCAACGTGCTCTTGCCGCAACCAGAAGGCCCCATGATCGCCACCGAATCGCCACGCGCCACTTCGAGCGACATGTCTTCCAGGATCGGCACGGGCCCGCGCGCCGTCTCGTAGTGTTTCGACACGTGTGAAGCGATCAACATCAGCGGGCCACCTTTGCATAGACTTGCTCGGCCGATGCCGCCATCTGGTCCACGGTGTAATGGGCGCGGACGCCCGCGGCTGCCGCGCGGCCGAGCGCCGCCGCTTTGGGCCGATCCGTCAGCAGTTGAAACAACGCGTCGGCCAGCGCACCTGAAGCTTCGGGCTGCACCAGGATTCCGCCGCCTGTCCGCTCGATGATCTCCGGAAAGGCGCCGTGTTTGGGCTGAATCACCGGGAGGCCGTTCGCCATCGCCTCAAGGAGAAAGAGACCCTTCGGATCGGCGTAGGTCGTCGGCACAGAGAAGACGTCGAACGACCGCAACAGGGCAATCTTGCCCTCACGATCCGGCGCGCCCGCGTAGGTGAAGTGGCCGTCGAGCCCCCAATCGCGCATGCGGCGCTGGCAGCCGACCAGGTACTCGCGGTGTTCTTCGAGCAGGTACCCGCCCGCCACCAGCCGGGTCTCGGGCACATCGGGTCGATGCCGGAGTCGATGGTACGCATCACACAGGACGTGCAGGCCCTTTTCCGGGGCGATGCGCGCAAAAAATCCGATGGTGTACGGCGGCGCCGTGCGCGCCTCGATAGCTTCGTGGCCTCCGGGGTTGATGCCGATCGGCACCAGGCTGATGCGCTCCGCCGGAATGCCGAAGTAGTGGACCATGAACTTCGCGTAGTACTCACTCACCGCGATGAAATGATCCACGTGCGGCACGGCCTGCCGGATCAGCTCCCGCGCCTGTGCTTTCCACGGTTCGTGCAATTGGTCAAGGAACAGGTCCTCGCCCTGAAGGGTGCAGACGATGGGACACCCGAGCGCGTCTTTGATCGGCTTCGCGAGGCCAATCAGCAGCGCAAATGGCAGGTTCACGACGTCGAACGTCGATTCGTGCTTGAGGAAGCGGATCATCTTGTCCACCTCCTTGCGCTGGTAGCCGTCGGCGCCCTTGAGCATCGACACCGTCATCTCGCCAAGGAACGCCGGATCAATCTTGATCTGATGCTTCGAGGCCATCTTGAGGACGGCCGACGAATCCCACAGCCGGTCGAGCAGTGCCGGCGTGTGTCGGAACAGCGGCACATTCTGCTCCAAATACACACTGATGCCGCCGAAAAACACCCGGCCCTGGCTCACGTTGGCCTCATCGGTCGTCGTTGGCGTATAGATCGGCATCAGGACCACGTCGTGCCCACGCGCCATCAACGCCGCCGCCAGCGCGTTGTCGCGCAGGCACGAACCGCAATACATCTCAGCGGCGCCCGCGGTCAGCACAAGCAGCTTCATTGCCTCATTGCCTCATTGGCCCATTTCCTAGTTCGCTATCTGAAAGGCTCGCCTTGCGTAGAGGTGGTCGAAAAGGTTGCCTTCGTGCGGCTGGTCCCAGGCGATGCGATTGGTGCGCAGCGGCCCCAGGTTCAACCGCCCGATGAGGTCAGACTGCACGAAGCGGGTGATGAGTTCCTGATCGTTGGTCAGCCCCGTCGCGGCCAGGGTGGCGCCGGCGCACTCAGGCATCGTCTCCATCTGCTCCGGCGTCACGTCCACCACCGAGACAAACGGGAACAGGAACTCCCGATTGGCGAGCGGATGTTCCGAAGAGGAACAGTGGATGACGGTGGGCAATAAGAACGTGGCTCCATGGGCCGTCACGAGGCGCGGGCCCTTACGCAGCCGCATGGTCACATCTTCAGCGCCGGGCTCGAGCAGTCCGGCGTCAATCTGCTGGGAGATGCGCTCGGCTACCCGCGCGTCCACGAACGGCGAGATCTCGGCGGCGGGGTCGTCGGCGGCGCGTGGCTGAATGGCCACCAGTGTCGCGGCCAGCGCTTCGGCCAACTCGCGGCCGTGCGCCGGTGTCCACACACCGGACGCGTTGACGCAGGACCGGCCGCCGTTTTCAGCGACAGATCCGGCGATCAGATCGAGATACTCGCGCCAGTTGCCGGCCAGGTCGGCGCCAAACAGTACCTTGCTGTATCCCGGCCCGTGGAGTTCAACGCGCGGGTCGCCGGCGACAGATCCCACGGCCGCGACGTCACCAAAAAACATACTGCGGCCGGTCTGGCGCACGATCTCGCCGGCGCCAGCGTGATCGCTGGGGAAATAGTTGAACGCATCGCCGGGTACGCCGGCCTTCATAAGCGCCTGGATCAAGCGAAACGGCGTCCACGGCTCCGTGCCGCCCGGGCGAAGCACCAGCGGCGTCTTCATCGCGATGGCGGGAATCCACAGGCCGTGCACGCCGGGCGAGTTGCTCGGCAGCACCACGCCCAGCGACTTGGCGTTGGGATAGAAGCTGAGCGCCTGACCATTCACCTCGCCGAAACCGTGATCGAGGATGCCCAGATCGAGTCCGCGTGTCAGCCCCCGCAGGATTTCCCGCAGGTTCTCCATCACCGACACAATGCGCTGCATGTTGCGACGGACCAGCGCGTGCGGCATGCCCGTGGTGGCCGAGAGCTGCAGCACATAGTCGTCTGGCGACTGAGACGAATCGCCTACGGGCAGCGTGTCGTGCAGGAAATGCTGCGCGGCCTGCTTCGTCATGTCCATCAGGCGTGCGACCGGATACTGGGCCAGGGACGCGCGCATGGCGTCCTGCGCCAGCAAGTCACGGCGGATGAGGCCGACATTGGCCTGGCTGATTTCGGCCACTGGCTCCCGCGTGGCGTGATGGGCGATTCGCGCCACATCAATGCTGCGATAGGCCTTGCCGCGGCGGATGAGGGGAATGTGCACCATCAGGGAATTCTACGATGGTAGGCTGTCGAGATGCAGCCTCAGACCAAGGACGCGTTGGACGCGCATGTCCGTGAAATCGTGCATTGGCATTTTAGTCCGGAGACGGGCACCCCCTTCTGGCTCGACTTCGCTTCCAAACTCGACTGGGACCCTCGCAAGGAAGTCCGTACGTACGAAGATCTGGATCGATTCGGCTTCTTTCAGGACGAATGGCTGCGCGGTGGGCCCGTTCGCCGTTGGGTGCCAAAAGGCTACGCCAACCGGCCTATTTACACATTTGAGACCGGCGGCTCCACAGGCGTCCCGAAATCGCGCGTGACGATTGACGACTTCCGCATCGACTACGAGATCTTCAGTGACACGCTGCCCGACGAGTTCTTCCCAAAGGGCTCCGACTGGCTGATGGTGGGACCGTCCGGTCCTCGGCGTCTGCGCCTGGCAGTGGAACATCTCGCCCAGCACCGCGGCGGCATCTCGTTCTGCGTGGACCTGGATCCGCGCTGGGTCATCAAGCTCGTCAAGTCGCGGCAGATGGATCAGGTGGAAGCCTACAAACGCCACGTCATCGACCAGGCGCTCACGCTGCTCAAGGCGCACGACAACATCAAGTGCATGTTCATCACGCCGAAACTGCTTGAGGCGCTGGCCGAGAAGACCTCACTGAAGAAGGCCGGCATCACCGGCATTTTCTGTGGCGGCACTGAGATGACTCCCCAGTTCCACCGCTGGGTCCGAGAGGAAGTGCTCGAGGGCATCTTCTTCGCGCCCACCTACGGCAACACGCTGATGGGTTTGGCCACCCACAAGCCCTTCGACCTCAAGGACAACTACGCGATCATCTACTACCCGCCGATCCCGCGCGCGGTGCTCGAAGTGGTTGACTCTGAACATCCCACCAAGCTCGTGCCTTACGGCCACACCGGACGGGTCCGGTTGACGACGCTGACAAAGGAGTTCTTTATTCCGCGGTTCCTCGAGCGCGACGAGGCCGAACGTGAGCCTCCATGCGACGCCTATCCCTGGGACGGCGTACGCAACGTGCGGCCGTTCTCGAAGCTGCACACGTCCGTTACCGAGGGCGTCTACTAGTTACACGAGGCGTGGAGGGAGAGCCGCTCAATGTCCGCGCGGTCGTTATAGGCCTGCGCGGAGATTCGTACCCAGACGCGGCCGGCGCGCGCGTGCACCTGCACTTCGATGTTGTGTTCGAACAACAGACGGTCGCGCAAGCGCACGGCGTCGGCCTTCGTGGTGCCGATGGACTCCGGCGTCATGACGCTGACCATGCACCCGACCGCTGACTCATCAATCTGCAGCGCCGTACCCCACTGACCGGTCAGGTACTGCGCCGCGTGCCAGGCGAGATCGTGGTTGTATGTACGCAGTGCGTCGTAGCCGAGATCGTGGAGGAAGCGGATGCCGTCAGGCGCGCAGAGCCACGGTGAAGGATCTCGGGTGCCCACCCAGTCGAACTCCTGCGTGAAGCCCTGGTCCAGGCCCCATGAAACGACGGGCGGGTGCAACGACGACTGGTGCTCGGGTGCCACCACCATGAATGCGCTGGAGCGCGGCGCCATCGCCCACTTGTGGAGATTGGCTACGTAGTAGTCGGCACCGATCGCGGCCACATCCAACGGCAGCGCGCCTGGCACATGCGCGCCGTCCACCAGCACCGTCGCACCCTTCGCCTTGCAGGCGCGGACGATATCGGCGATCGGGAACACAATCGCACTTTCGGCTGCGATGTGGTCCGCGATCACCAGTTTGGTGCGAGGCGTCACCGCCGACGCAATGCGCTCCACGGCGACCGCCGCGTCAAATGCCGGATACGGGATCTCAACCACACGTACCGTGGCGCCAGTGGTGCGAGCGATGTAGTTGACGGCGGTCAGCAAGCCGCCGTAGAGGTGATCGGTCACCACCAGTTCGTCGCCCGGCGCCAGCAGCGTGGACCGCAACACCGCGTTGACGCCGGCGCTGGTGTTGTCTACAAACACCAGATCGTCGCCACGCGCGCCCACAAACGCTGCCACCTCGGCCGCCGCCTGGCGCATCAACGTGGGGCCTCCCGTCGCCGACCCGGTAAACGTCCACAGGTCGCGCAGCATGAACTTCGCGGGATGCCGCTCGATTCCCGCCCGCAGCACCTGCTGCGCCTCGGCCACCCGGACAGGCACCACACCCACAGTGCCGTGATTGAGATAGGTGGCCGCAGGGTCAAGAGGCCACAGCGCAAGCAAAGATCGCCCAAATTCCATAAAACAGAGTCTATCCCCGCGGACTCTGGACCCTGGACCCTGGACGCTATACTTCCTTTCCATGCAGGTCAGCATCTTCAACGACGTCATCGGCCCCGTCATGCGTGGCTCATCGTCTTCCCATTGCGCGGCCGCGCTGCGAATAGGCCGGCTCGCTCGCGACCTGATGAACGCCAACATCAGCCGCGTGCTCTTCGAAATGGACCGACAGGGCTCACTGCCCACCACTCACGACAGCCAGGGCTCAGACATGGGTTTGTGCGGCGGCCTCCTCGGCATGGAAGCGGCAGACGATGGCGTGCCCACGTCGGTGAACACTTTGCGGGCCGCGGGGATGACTTTTGATATCGCGGTGGTCGATGCCGGCGACCCGCATCCCAACACCTACCGCCTGACCCTCGAGAACACCAACGGTGAGCACCACACCGTCATCGCCATCTCCACCGGCGGCGGCATGATGGAACTCACGAACATCGACGGTTTCGCCGTCTCGATCGGCGGCGACTATTTCGAGACGCTGATTTTTGTAGATGGCCTGGGCGACGACGTGGCAACGCTGGTGCAGTCACTGATGCCGATAGACGACGTGCGGGTGATTCGGGCTGCGACCGAAGGCAGCGGTCGGCGAAGGCAGTTGGTGCAGGTGCGGGCGCAGGAATGCGCAGACGCCGAGATTGAGGCCGAGCTTCGGCGGCTCGCTCCTGGACTCACCCTGCATCGCCTGCGGCCGGTATTGCCCGTGGGCTCGCGCGCAGACTTGAAGATCCCCTTTTCGACAGCCGCCGAACTCGTCGCACTCGACAATGTTCGACAAGACTCGGGCCGGGCCTCGCGGCGCCTGTGGGAATGGGCTGTCGAATACGAGATGGCGCGCGGCGACCTGACAGAAAGCCAGGTGCTCTCGAAGATGGTGGACATCGTCCGGTTGTTACGCGCGTCCATTGCGCAGGGCATCGCGGGCACCACCTACGAGGATCGGTTGCTCGGCCACCAGTCTGGCGGATTCAAGCGCGAGCTCGACGCCGGACGGCTGCTCAACACCGGCGCACTCAGTCGAGCGGTCCTCTACGTAACGGCACTCATGGAGGTGAAAAGTTCCATGGGCGTCATCGTCGCCGCCCCGACGGCGGGCGCGTGCGCGGCGCTGCCCGGCGCGTGTATCGCCTTTGCCGAGGAACTGGGCAAGTCGGAAGAGGACATGGCGCGCGCGATGCTTGCGGCCGGCGCGGTCGGGCTGTTCATCGCGAGTCAGTGGACGTTTGCCGCCGAAGTGGGAGGCTGCCAGGCGGAAGGCGGATCTGCGGCCGCGATGGCTGCGGCCGCTCTGGTGACGCTGGCAGATGGCACATTGCCGCAGGCCCTGGGCGCGTCATCGATGGCGCTGCAGAGCATGTTGGGGCTCATCTGTGATCCCATAGCCGGACGTGTCGAAGCCCCGTGCCTGGGCAAGAACGTCATTGCCGCGAGCAATGCCGCCTCCTGCGCCAACATGGCGCTGGCCGGGTACGACCCGCTGATTCCCTTCGATGAAGTTATTGACGCCGCCCGACGCGTGGCCGGACAGATGCCCCGTGAACTTCGCTGCACCTCGCTCGGCGGACTGGCCACAACGCCGACAGCCATCAGGCTTGAAGCCGCGCTCGCAACGAAGCGGGGCTGTTCCACAGGCTGCGCGTGCTAGGAGAACCGCAATGAGAAACGCAATCGCCGGATTGATCCTCACCACAGCCAGCCTCAGCGCCCAGGCACCTTCCGCGGGCGAGCAGGATGCGTACACGCGCATCGAGTTGCAGTCCCCCGATACCGGAACCTTCACCTTCACCCATGACGTAGCAGTCACTACCGTCGGGGCGAAGGAGTACACGCTGCCGTTGTGGCTGCAGACACAGGCGCTGGCCGCCAAGGTGACCGACCTTATGTCGGGCACGCCCATGGCCGACATACGAATCGTCAATGGCAGGCCGCGGAGCGGAGTCAGTGCGTTCGGCGCGGCGGCGATCAGCGTGATGCTCGCGCGACCCGTACCGAAGGACGGACTCGGACGACTGCGCTTCGAACTGGACGCGGGTAACACCCAGATGTTCAGGCGCACCGGACAGGCGGCCACCTTCACGCTCCCCCTCCGCGCCCCGCGCGGCACGATCGTCCTTCCTGCCGGCTACGAGTTACTGTCGAGTGACACTCCCGCGCAGATCCTGTCCGAAGCTGACGGCCGCGTTGCCGTGAGCTACATGCACCAGATCCCCGGCGCAGCGACGATGACGTTGACGATGAGGGCGGGGGTGCCGACGGGAGCGGCAGCAGCGCCGAAGGCGCTGACCAACAACCGGACCTGGGAAGCCGCGGGCCAGAAGCCGACCGAACGCGCGCGCCTGACCGAACGGGCTACGCAGGATCGCGACATCGTGTATTTCCTGCAGGAGCCAACGACAAATGCGTTCAGCCTGTACCACGACTACACGGAGACTCGCCCTGGCGTGGACAAGTACCTCAACGTGGTGCGGGCGGGCTCACGCGTGTCGAACCCCTCGGCCTATATTCTCGACACCGGCGAAGTGTTGCGGCACGAGACGCTCAGGGGTAAAGCGATCACGGCCGCGAAAATTGAAGCCGGCACCGTGACACCGGAGACCGAGGTCGTGGTGATCCACTTCACCCCGGTCAAGGCCGGCCAGTCCATTCGCCTTCGCATCACCGAAACGTACACGCACCCCGAGAGCTACCGTCTCGACGGCGCCGACCTTGTCTTCGAGCGCAACCTCGGCCGCACGCGTAACTCTGTGGTCCTCCCTGCCGGCTGGCATCTCACCGCGTCGTCTATTCCTGCGGTGGTTCGCCAGACACCCGACGGCCTCACGCGGCTCGACTTCGTCAACGGACGGCCTGAGGGCATTGATGTGTTTATCAAGGGGCGGAGAAAATGACGGCGCCCTGAATGACAGCGCCGATCGGGCGGTCGGCGGGCTGGCCGGAGTTCACCGCGGCAACCGGAACGCCGCCATCTCTTCGCTGTTGCGCAGAAGGAGAATGCCGCCGACGATCACGGGGTGATTCCAGGCCTTGGAATTCAGCGCGGGGAATCGCGCAAGTTCTGTGAATTTGTCGGTGGTCGCCGACACGAGCGCCAGTTCGCCCTCTTCAGACAACACCAGCAACACGTCCTGGTCGGCCAGCAGGAGCATCTGGCCGTTGCCGTATCGTCCGCCCTTCCAGTTGCGCTTGCCGTCTTCGAGGTTGATGGACGACAGAATGGCGCCGTCGAACCCGAACGCCTGTCCCTTGTGGACGACAAAGTCGTTGAAGTACGGCTTGAGACCGTTTGACGTCCAGCGCTCCTCGACCGTCCAGGTCGCGGCCGTGGTGGAGGGGCGCGTCAGGTGAAGCCGGCGGATGCCCAGGCCACCCATCGCAGAGGCCGTGTTAATCAGCACGTCACCACCGGATATCGCGGCCGGCTGAACGATGGTGGTTCCACCGTCGGGCCAGTCGTGCTGCCACAACACCTCGCCGGTCGCCGTGGCCAGAGACACGGCGCCCGATCCGGTTAGGAGCAGCACCTGCGATCCGCCATCGATCGTCACGAAATGCGGTGAGCTGTAGCTGCCAAGCTGCCGCGGTCCGATCCAGCGCGGCGCACCGGTCGCAGTGTCATACGCCGACATCGTCCCCGACGTGGCCACAATCACGACATCGTCAACCACGATCGGCGAACTGGTGAAGCCCCAGCCGGGAAGAGCTCTTTCGTTGTCGGTGGCCGCGTTGCGCGACCAGATGACGGCGCCCGTGCGCGCATCGAGCGCGTTGATGATGCCGGTGGCGCCGAGGGCGAATACGCGACCGTTGTGAATCGTCGGCGTGCCGCGCGGACCTGCACCACCATTCGACTCCCAGAAACGCACCGGGTCGCTGTGCCGCCACACTGGCTCTCCAATAGAGAGCCGATAACACGCGACCATCTCTTCTTCGCCCCGCTGTTCCTGCGTGTAGAACAGGTCGCCGCTGACCGCGAATGATGACCAACCGGGTCCCACGGGCCGTCGCCATAATTCGACCGGCGGCGCTGTGGACCAGTCGGTGTTGATGCGCAGGCCACGCACAACGCCATCACGATCGGAGCCGCGGAAACCTGCCCACTCGACTCCCGCGACCACAGGCTCGCTCGTGGCAGGCCCTGTCGGCGTCGATCCCGGCTCGCTGGTGGCCACTACTGCCGGCGTCACGCCTGGCGTGCTTGTCGGGGGCACAACGCGGCGGCGTCTGGGCCAGAAGGCGATCTTCTGCTGTCGGCGTCCAGCGCCAGGCGAGTTGCGGGAGCCCCCAGAACAGGCCATCCGTCCGCGCGAGGGTCCACACACCGCAGCCGATCAGGATGGCGGCGACGAGCGTGAGGCGACGACGGCTTGTGTCGAGGCCACGGCTCGTCGCGGCTCAGACCACAAGCGCCAGACCCAAGGTTGGCGGGAAGGCATAGATGTACAACAAGCTGCCCATCATCCCGTTCTGCAGTGAGATGTGCGTGAGGGGCCCAATGGCGAATATGGCGACGACCAACCCGGCCAGCGCGACGAATCGCTCGGACCAGGGGGCGCGGCTGAAGAACATCCACCAGACCAGGATCGCCACGGCGAACAGCAGCCCGCCGACAACCGCCACCAGAGCCGTGTCCAGGCCGAATAACTCGGCTTTTGGCGCCACGGCGGGCATGATGAATCTGGTCAGGACGAGTAACGCCGCGAAAACGACACCGGGCCAGAGGCGGAGCGATTGAGTCGGGGACAATCTGTGGCGTGTGGACGCTGGGCGCCTACGGCTTGTTCCGTCCGGTTCCGCGCAGGAAGGTCGCCCGCTCCCGCGTCTCCTCGCGGTCCAGCCACGTGTCCACCGTCCACGGGAGGCGCCAGGTCCAGTTGTGCTCACCCACTGTTGCCGGCGTGTTGATGCGATCGCGCCAGCCGAATACGTCCTGGATGGGGAAGAACAGGTGATCGGATGCAGCGGTGGCCATGAGTCGCAGGATGGCGTCGCGCAGGGCGTCGCTCCAGGGCGCGGAAGGGTCCCACCCGCCGGCACCGGCGCGATGCAGCACTTCCGCCAGCGCGTACCGATCTTCGGTCGAGGCTTCGTCCCACCACGCCGCCATCGGCTCGGTGTCGTGCGTGCCCGTCGTCGCCGCCGACCGGGCAGGATAGTGGGCCGGTTCCACAAACGGCCGCCCCGGCTGCGACCAGACGCGTTCCCATCGCAACACTTTGTATCCGCCCACACCCAGGCGGGCGATCGATTCACGGACGAACCCCGGCACGGTCCCGAGATCCTCGGCCACGATGTCGGCGCCCGTTTCAAGGAACACGCGCATGACCTGCTCGCCAAGCGCGACCTGTGTCGGCTCGTCAGGCGGAAGGAACAACGTCTCGCCGCTCGGCGACTTGCCGTAGGTGCGATAGAAGCCCACGAGGTGATCCACCCGGAAGCCGTCGTAGAGTGCGGCCATCCGTTGGGCGCGCTGCCGCAACCAGGCGAAGTGCGACTGATGAACCACGTCCCACCGGTACATCGGCAGGCCCCAATCCTGACCGGTGTCGCTGAACGCATCGGGCGGTACACCTACTGAGACCTCGGTCAGGAATTCGTCCTGGCGCGCCCAGACGTCGGCGCTGTGGGCGTCAACCACAAACGGCAGGTCGCCGAACAACGCCACGCCGTGCGCCTTCAGTGCTGCCCTGGCCGATTGCCACTGAAGGCTGGCTATCCACTGCACGTACTGCTTAAACATCAGGCGGCGCCCAAGGTGGCGACGCACCTCATTCACGGCCGCCGGCTCGCGCCGCGCAACTGTCGCCGGCCAGTCTTGCCACGTGCCGCCGGGCCACTCTGCGGCACACGCCTGGAATAACGCATAGTCGTCCAGCCACCAGCGCTCGCGGTGCGCAAACGCCGCGAACTCGCCCGCGCGAATCGACCGCTGGTCCCACTCGTCACTGACGAACTGGCGGAAGGCGATCCACAACGCTACTTCCTTGAGTTCCCGTACTTGGGCAAACCGCACCAGTGAACTTCCCCGCACTTCGCCGAGCCAACGGCGTACATCCGACGAAAGGCTCTCGAGGCCACCGGCTCGGGAGAAATCTTCAATGCCTTCGATCGAGATGTAAATCGGATCAATCGCCATCGCCGAACACGCCGAATAGGGCGACGACTGACCTCTGGCCATCGTACCGACCGGCAGCAGCATCAGTTGGTCGAACGCCGCCGCCTCCAGCCACTGCCCCATCGGCACCAGATCCGGAATCTCACCGATACCCCAACTGCTCGACGAAGGCATCGATGAAAGCGGCAGGGAGATTCCGCGATGGCGGATCATCGCGCCTCCGCCATGGCTAGAACCTTCGAGGCGGCGTCCGCAAACAGATCGGGGTCAGGAAGCAGGCTCATCACCATGTGCGCGCCTCGCTGAATGTCAAAGAAGTAGCCCGGGTGCACCACGATGTGCGCCTGCTCCAGCAGCGCCATGACCAGCGCCTCTTCGCCGATGGTCTCAGGAATACGGACAACTACAGACCATCCACCTTCAGGAGACAAGACAGACACAGACGGGTGCGCTGAGGCAATGCGCTGGAGCTCACGATAGTTCTGATGGATTCGCTGACGAATCGCATCGCGCACCACGGCACCTCCGGCAATCAACTGCGACGCGGCGACCTGCACGGGTGTCGAGACCGACAGGTATGTGTCGCAGATGATCTCCAGCCGCTCGAGGGCATCGGCCACGGTCCGGTCCGGACCGCTCACCACGATCCATCCCAGTTTGAGTTGCGGCAACGCTGCAGACTTGGACAAACCGCCGAGCGTAAACGTCAAGACGCGCGACTCGCCCAGCAGGGACACTGCATCCGGCCTGGGATCGATTGGATAGTCGGAAAACACTTCGTCGGAGATGATCGCAAGGCCGTGCTCCCGCGCAAACGCGACCAGCCACTCGCGGTCGCTGCCGCGGAGCATCGACCCGGTCGGGTTGTTTGGCGATACGACGAGTACGGCCCTGGTATTCGGCCGGCACGCGGCGGTCACACTGTCGCGATCGATGGACCATGCGCCATGGTCTTCAAGTCGATAGAGCGCAGACACGACGGCGTCGAGCCCCGTCAGCAGATCGAAGAGCGGATAACTTGGTTGCGGCACCAGCACTTCGTCGCCGGGGTCACACAGCAACTTGAACAACAGGCCATAGGCCTCGCTCGTGCTCGCCGTGAGGATGACAAGGTCCGGGTTCACGTTCGCGTCGGGACGCGAGATCGACGCGGCTATCGCCTCGCGCGCAGCCATGAGGCCGAACGGCGCCGGGTCGTAGCAGAGCGATTTCTTGTCAGCGAGTGGAGCAAGAAGGTTAGCCGTATACGAGAGCCCAACCTGCGTAGGGTTGCTGACCGTCAGGTCAACGAGTGTGACGCCCTTGCGGCGAAGGCCGGCAAGAGCAATGCTGAACGCGTTTGATTCCAGATGGGCCGGCAGTCGCGACGAGAACACGCCAACAGTTAATCACGGACCCTGGATACTAAAGGCCCGCTACTGAGGCGCCGCTCTGGCGGGCAGGCCCGCTCAACAGTAGACTTGAGCGCATGACGCTGCAACGTACCCGCATGGCCACGGCGCTTTCCCTGGTGGCGCTGCTCACGCTGGCGCCCGTGGCCGCCCAGCAGGTGCCGAAAGTGTCGGCGCCGTACGAAATGTTCACCCTGCCAAACGGCTTGACCGTCATCCTCCACGAAGACCACAGCGTGCCGATGGTGACCGTCAACGTCTGGTATCACGCCGGATCCGCGCGCGAGAAGTTCGGTCGTACCGGGTTCGCTCACCTCTTCGAACACATCCTCTTCGAGGGATCGAAGAACGTGAAGGAAGGCGACTTCGACAACTTCCTTGAAGCCGCCGGCGGCACCAACAACGGTTCCACCACCACCGATCGCACGAACTACTACGAGTCGGTGCCTTCCAACGCACTGGACCTGGCCCTGTTCCTGGAATCCGACCGCATGGGATTCCTGCTCGACGTGGTCACGCCGCAGCTCGTGAACGGCCAGCGTGACGTCGTCAAGAACGAACGGCGCCAGAGTTACGAGAACGCGCCGTATGGCATGTCGAACGTGCGGCTCACGGAGTTGATGTATCCCAAGACGCATCCGTACTACTGGCCCGTCATCGGCTACATGGAAGATCTGACCGCCGCGACACACGAGGACGTGAAGGAGTTCTTCACGAAGTACTACGCTCCGGGTAACGCAAGCATCGTGATTGCCGGCGACATCAATCCGGCGGATGCAAAGAAGAAGGTGGAACACTGGTTCGCCGACATCAAAGCAGGTCCGCGCCCCGCACCCATCGAGGCGCCGCCAGTGGAGTTGACGTCAGTCATCAAGGAAACGATGACCGACAACGTTCAGCTGTCGAGGCTGATCCTGGCGTGGCACTCGCCCGCCCAGTTCACACCGGGCGATGCGGAGCTCGATGTGCTGGCGAACGTGTTGACCGGCGGCAAGAACTCGCGCCTCTACAAACGACTGGTCTACGATCTGCAGCTCGTGCAGAGCATCCAGGCATTCCAGTCGAGTGCGGCGCTGGGTTCGCGGTTCCAGATCGTCGCCACGGCCCGGCCATCCGACGAGCCGCCCGATCAAGTGCTGGCGAAGATCACAACGATCATCGATGAAGAAATTGAGAAGCTCAAGGCCGCACCACCTGCCGCGCGCGAAGTGCAGCGCGCACTCAACGGCATCGAGTCGAACTTCCTCAATTCAATGCAGCAGAGTGGCGACAAGGCCGATGTGATGAACGCGTACTTCTTCGCGACGGGCAATCCCGACTACTTCGCTGAAGACCTGGCGCGATACCTCGCGCTTCAACCGAATGACATCCAGGCGGCAACCAGGCGATGGCTCCCGCTCGACAGGCGCCTGGAGCTTTCCGTTCACCCGAAAGGCAAGTAGGGCATGACACTCGCAATCAAAGCTGCGCTCGGCATATTCGTCGGTCTCGCGGTGGTCACAGCGGCGTTCAGATCGCCGGTTGCCGCGCAGCAGGCACCGGATCGGTCCAAGGCGCCTGCGCCGGGGCCGGTCTCTGCGTTAAAGCTGCCGCCAATCCAGAAGCGCACGCTGGCGAACGGCCTGCCGGTGTGGATTGTCGCCATGCCCAAGGTGCCGGTGGTCCAGGTCACCCTGATCGTGCGCGCAGGTGCGGCCACCGACCCGACGGGCAAGTATGGCCTCGCCAGCTTTACCTCCGCGATGCTCGACGAGGGCGCGGGCACGCGCGACGCGCTTGCACTGGCCGACGCCCTCGAGTTCCTCGGCATCAGCATCTCGACCGGGAGCTCGTGGGACGCCTCCACCGTGGGTCTCTTTAGCCCGATATCAAAGTTGGACGATGCGCTGCCGTTGCTGGCGGATGTGGCGCTGCATCCCTCGTTCACGGAAGCCGAAGTGGAGCGGCTCCGCAAGGAGCGGCTGACCTCGCTGATGCAGCAGCGCGACAACGCCGGTGTGGTCGCGAACGCGGCATTCGGGCGGCTGGTCTACGGCCCGCGCCATCGGTACGGCGCCATGGCCATGGGCAACAGCGTGTCGAACGGCGAGATGACCGCGCAGGAGATTCGCGCGTTCCACGCGCAGTACTACCAGCCGCAGAACTCGCATCTGCTGGTGGTGGGCGATATGACACCCGATACGATCCTGCCGAAGCTGGAAAAGACATTTGGCGACTGGAAGAACGGCGCGACACCCGCGGCGCCGGCCTTACCCGCGGCCCAGCAGCACGCGGCGAAACAGCTCTACCTGATCGATCGCCCTGGCGCCGCCCAGTCGCAGATTCGCATCGGCTGGATCGGTGTGCCCCGCAGCACCCCCGACTTCTACGTCCTTGAAGTCATAAACACCGTGCTCGGCGGGTCGTTCACGTCGCGCCTGAACCAGAACCTGCGCGAGCGCAACGGCTACTCCTACGGCGCCGGCTCGATGTTCGACATGCGCTCCACAGCCGGCCCCTTCTACGCGTCGTCTGGCGTGCAGACCGACAAGACTGTGGAATCGCTACGCGAGTTCTTCAACGAACTGACGGCCATTCGGCAGCCCATTCCAGCCGCCGAACTCGATCGTGCGAAGAACTACCTAGCGCTGGGTTTTCCCGCCGGCTTCGAAACCACAGGTTCAGTGGCCGCGCAACTGGGTGAACTGGTGATCTACGGACTGAACGAATCGCTGTTCAACGCATATGTCGGCCGCATCCAGGCCATCACCGTGGCCGACGCGCAGCGTGCGGCCAACCAGTACATCCAACCCGATAAATTCGCCATCATCGTCGTCGGCGACCTGTCAAAGATAGAGGCGCCCATTCGCGCCGCCAACCTTGGACCGGTGCGCGTGGTACCGGTCGATGACGTGCTGAAATAGTGCTTGCCGCGCCGAAGCCGCGACTGAAAGGAGCGCCGGGCGAAGGCGGGATTGTTGTCGTCGGCGCCGGCGCGGCGGGGCTGGTCGCCGCGATCTTCGCGCGGACTATGAACCGCGAGGTATTGCTCATCGAGCGCACCACCGACGGCGGGCGCAAGATCCTGATCAGCGGCGGCGGCCGATGCAACATCCTGCCGTCGTCTCTTCAACCCGAGAGATTCGTGACCGACTCGCCTTCCCCGCTGCTCCGAGGGATGTTGCGGTCGTGGCCGCTGGCGGCCCAGCGAGCCTTTTTCGAAGAGGAAGTGGGCATTCCGCTTGCACTGGAGGCAGAGACCGGCAAGCTGTTTCCGGTCTCGAACCGCGCACGGGACGTGCGCGATGGCCTGATGACCCTCGCGCGTACACGAGGGGTTGAGGTGCAGACGCAGACCACGGTGACCGGGCTTCAGGCCACCGGCAGTCCAGCCGGTTCGGAGGTCTCGTGGCGCATCATTACGTCGCGCGGCGACTTCGATGCATCGAGTGTGATTCTTGCTACCGGGGGCCTGTCGGTGCCGTTGACCGGCAGCGACGGCACCGGGCTCGCGATTGCGCGACAGCTCGGGCACGAGATCCACTCGACCTACCCGGCCCTGACGCCGCTGACCGGGAGCACGCCGCTTCTGGCGTCGCTCTCGGGTATTTCGCTGGACATGCGCATTCGTGCGAAGTGGCAGGGGCGCACCACGGAGTCGCACGGCGGGTTCCTGTTCACGCACTTTGGTTACAGCGGACCGTCGGTGCTGGATGTGTCGCATGTGGCGGTACGGAGTCACGGGCAACGGCCGGCCGCCGTCCTTCGCGTGCAGTGGACCGATCGCGATGCGGACACGTGGTCGCGGGAATTGGCGGCGACACACGGCCTGGTGGTGAGCCTGGTGGCGCGTCACATGCCGGAGCGGCTCGCGGAGGTGTTGTGCCTGGAGGCGGGCCTTCCGCCAGACCGGCGCGGCCCGGAGTTGCGCCGGCAGGAGCGGACGGCGCTTGTGGCCGCGCTGACGTCGTACGAATTGCCGTGGAAAGGCGACGAGGGCTACAAGAAGGCCGAAGTCACCGGCGGCGGGGTGGCCCTCACGGACGTCCACCCCCGCACGCTCGAAAGCGTCCGCCACCCCGGCCTGTTCATGTGCGGAGAGATGCTCGACGCCTTCGGCCCCATTGGCGGCTACAACTTCGCGTGGGCGTGGGCCACCGGCCGCGCGGCGGGGTTGGGCGCGGCGCGGTAGTCCAGGGTCCAGAGTCCAGAGTCCAGGGTGCAGAGTCTAGGATCCAGAATCAAAGAGTAGAATGCCTTCTGTTTCAAGGAGGATTCACCATGTCCAGATTTTTGCATCGTGCGGGGTTTGTGTGCACACTCGTTGCCCTAACCTTCGCTGCCCTCTTCGCCCAATCGCAAGCACCGTCCGGTTACCAGATGCCACCCAAAGTAATCGCCGACATCATGGATGCCGAGCCGCTGCCGGGCGTGGCGGTGTCGCCGGACCGGCGCACGCTGCTGCTCACCCACCGGCGCAGCATGCCGACGCTGGCTGAAGTAGCCTCGCCGATGCTGCGGCTCGGAGGGTCGCGCATCAGCCCGCTCTCAAACGGCCCGCACGTGCTGAACGGCGTCACCGGCATCACATTGAAGGACGTCGCGTCGGGTGCCGAGCGCAAGCTCACACTGCCGGCCCAAGGCTCCTTCAGCCCGACCTTCTCCCCAGACGGCAAGAAGATCGCCATCGCCCATGCGACAGACAACGGCACACGCCTGCTTGTGGCCGACGTCGCCACCGGTGCGGTGCGCACGATCCTTGATGGCGGCGTCAACGGGCTTGGCGGCGGCTGCTCCTGGCTCGACGACTCCGCCGGCTTCATGTGCGGACTGATTCCTGCGGGCCTGGGCGCCGCGCCTGCCACGCCTCGCGTGCCCACCACGCCCAACATCCAGCAGAACATGGGCACCATCGCCGCAGGCCGCACCTATCAGGACCTGCTGACGGGCTCTCACGACGAGCTCCTCTACGACTACTACTTCATCAGCCAGCCCGCCTGGGTGGACATGGCTGGCACGAAGACGCCGTTCGGCAAACCCGCCGTGTACGCCGGCCTGCAGGTCTCCACCAACTCCCAATTCCTCATCGTCACCCGCATCAAGCGTCCGTACTCGTATTTGTTGCCCGCGAGTAGCTTCCCTCGAGACGTGGAAGTCTGGGATCGCAAGGGGGCGGTGCTCAAAGCTCTTGCCGACGTTCCAATGGACGACGTGGTGCCTGCCAATGGCGTGCAGCAGGGTCCGCGCAGTGCACGGTGGCACCCCCTCGAGCCTGCGACGCTGCTCTACGCTGAGGCACTCGACAAGGGAGACATCCGCAACAAGGTCGCTCATCGAGATCGCCTGATGAGTCTGGCCGCGCCGTTCACCGGCCAGCCGGCAGAGCTACTGAAGACCGAGTGGCGCTACGGTGGACTGTCATTCACAGAACGCGGCGCCGTGATGGTGAACGAGTCGGACCGTGCCAGCCGCAGGCGGCGGACCTGGCTGCTTGAGACAGGATTCGGCGCGACGCCCCGCAAGATGTGGGAACTGGCGCAGGAGGATCTTTACGGCGACCCCGGCCTTCCGCTCGTGCGACCGGGCACCGGCAAGGTCATGCATGTGGGCGACTCCGTGTACCTCACCGGCACCGGTGCGTCGGCCAAGGGCGACATGCCGTTCCTCGATCGGCTCAACCTGAAGACAATGCAGAAGGAACGACTCTGGCAGAGCGACAACCAGGCGTTAGAGTCCATCGTGGCGCTCGTAGACGACAACGCAAGCAAGGTGATCACGCGCCGCGAGACGAAGCAGATTCCGGCGAACTACATCATGCGCGACCGGACCGCTGGCTCGACGACGGCCATCACCGCGTTCAAGGATCCACATCCGCAGCTGTCGGATGTGCAGAAGCAGTTTGTGACCTACACACGCGCAGACGGCGTGACGCTCTCGGGCACCATCTACCTGCCGCCGAGCTACAAGCCGGGCGTGCGGCTCCCCATGTTTGTGTGGGCGTATCCACGGGAGTTCACCACTGCCGACGCGGCCAGCCAGATTTCAGGCTCACCCAACCGTTTCACACTGGTGAGCGGCGCGTCGCACCTGTTGCTGCTGACGCAGGGGTACGCCGTATTCGACGGCGCCACGATGCCGATCATTGGTTCGGGCGAAACGGCCAACGACTCGTACGTCGAGCAATTGGTCGCGAGCGCCCAGGCCGCCGTGGACTACGCCGTGAACGCTGGCATCGCGGACCGCGCGCGCATCGGCGTGGGTGGTCACAGCTACGGCGCGTTCATGACCGCCAACCTGCTGGCGCACTCCGACATCTTCGCGGCGGGCGTGGCGCGCAGCGGCGCGTACAACCGTACGCTGACACCCTTCGGGTTCCAGAGTGAGACGCGCACCTTCTGGGAAGCCCCTGCTGTGTACGCGAAGATGTCGCCCTTCTGGCACGCGCACAAGGTGAAGGAGCCCATCCTGCTCATTCACGGCGAGCTGGATAACAACTCGGGCACGTTCCCGATCCAGTCTGAGCGATTCTACATGGCGCTCAAGGGCCACGGCGCCACAGCGCGGTATGTGACGCTGCCCTACGAATCACACGGCTACGCCGCGCGCGAGTCCAACATGCACGTGATGGCTGAGACCCTCAACTGGCTGGACAAGTACGTGAAGAACACGCCCCACTGATCCACACGAGGCACGAAGGAACTCAAGGACATACTTTTTTCGAAGAACTGAACCATGTCGATTGCCCGCCGTGACTGTCTTGCTACGTCTGCCGTCGCCCTGGGTGCAGGTGCGCTGGGCAGGGCCTGGCAGCAGCAGGCGCCGGTGGTCACACCCGTCTTCACCGAGATCAGGAGAGGCGCCGGATTTGTCACGGGCCGGAGTGGCACCATCGGCTACCTGATTAACTCTGGAGGCGTGGTGGTCGTAGACAGCTAGTTCCCCGACTCGGCCAGACTCTGTGTCGATGGGCTCAATGAGCGGTCGAAGAACCGCTCGGTCGATCGCCTGATCAATACGCATCACCACGGTGACCAAAGCGGCGGCAACATCGCATTCAAGGGCCTGGCGAAGAAGGTGGTGGCGCACGAGTTCGCGGCGAACCTAATTAAGCAGGCTGCAGCCGCACCGAATTTCGCCGAGCAGTTGTCGCCCGACACCACGTTCACGGACGTGTAGCGCGAGCAGGTGGGCGACGAGTGGGTGCGGGCCAAGTACTACGGGCGCGCACACACCGGCGGCGACGCCGTGATCACCTTCGAACGTGCCAATGTGGCGCATATGGGCGACTTAATGATCAACCGGCGGGTTCCGGCGATCGACCGCATTAATGGCGCAATCGTGGCCACCGGGATCACGGTGATCGAGAAAGCGGCTGCAGACTACGCCAATGACACGACGTACATCTTTGGACACACCGGCACCAGCTTGCCCGTGACTGGAACACGCGCCGACCTGATGGTCTTCCGCGATTATCTCACCGCGCTTCTCAATCACACTCGAGCGGCAATCAAGGCGGGCCAGTCGAAGGAGCAGTTCACGGCCACCACGCCGACGTTAGCCGGATTCAAGGCCTTAGGCGCCCACACCGCGCGAACACTCGGCATCGTGTTCGGCGAGATGGCTGAAGCGAAGTCGGGAAACTGGAAACAGACGTCGGGTGTTTTTTTCTAGCCCTCGATTTTCCCAATCACGTACACCCGCACGTCGCCGGGGCCAAGTACGACGTGCCAGCGGACATCGGTGGGTCGTCGCAACATGGCGATCGTGGACCCGTCGAGGAGGTTCAGCCACTCAGCCGGCAGTACCGGTCGCGGCAAGTAGGCATACGTGTCGGCCGGCGGCGTCCCTGTGGGCGACAGGTTGGTGGCGATGAGCACCCATGAACGGCGCGCATCGAGCAGCGTGACGTCGAGCCCTGGCGCCTGAGGTTCGACGCGAACAGCGGGCCCGGCGGTGAGCACATCGACCATCGTCGCGTGGCGCACGAGATCACGCGCCACAGCCGACACGGGCGCAACCCACGAAGCCGGGCGGCCCGCCTGATCCAGCAGCGCGTTGCCGTCGGCTGCGCCGATGTCAAACGAAATGACCCTGGCGCCGTGCGCCACGGCGCGCCACATCAACGTCGGGTACTGGGGCACGGGCGTCTGCGGCACCAGGATGTCCACGTAGGTATCGGGACGAAGCGCGGACTCGATGGTCAGCGGAAACGGCTCACTACGAATCACCACCTGCAGCTCGGCCGACTCCGCCATGCGCCGAAGCTCCATGGCGCCGTCCACTTGCACCATCGGCCAGGTGACGGCCGAGAACCCCGCCAGCGCAATCGCGTCGAGATCCATTTGTCGCGGCACACCGGCAGGCTTGCCCCGATACCAGATGCTGGCAAGCGTCCTAGTCTGCGCATTGACGACCCGCGCATGCGCCAATACGACCAGCACCCCGATCACGAGAATCGCGAGACAGCCCCTCAATCCAGCCATTCTCAATTGGAGCGCAATTGAAGTAAATGATGCGCGGCGTGTCCCGCTAGCGTGATGAGAAGGTCTTCGATATCAATGATGCCACGTTCGGGGTGGGTGATCTTCGTGGCGCGCTGAGTCGGCGTTAACGCCGCAACAAGAGCGATGTTCATGCGGCGTACGGCTTCAAATGCCAAAGACGCCGTCTGCGCGTCCACGGCGGGTGCTTCGACGTTCAGGAGATCGTCCTGCTCCATCGGCTGCACGACGTATCCGGGCGCTGCAAGGGCTGCCCGGATCCGCGTGCTGAAGATCAGTTCCCATTGCGTGACGTGGACCATGACCTGGTGAGCCGTCCACTTGTCTGGCGACCAGGGCATCGCCCACTCCGCAGCACCGTTGCGCGCGAAGACGTCGCGGTAACCGTCAAGAGTTGATCGAAGGACAGTGAGCGGGTCCTGGCCCGCAACATAGGAAGCGTAAGGCGTTATGGGCACATTATGCCCTCAGCTTTGACGCCAGCCAGACGAGTTCCGCGATCATTCCGTCGATACGTGTGATGTAGGACGATTCGAGCGGGGTGCCGTCTTCGGCGAATGATCTTTCCACGTTGGAGACCGCAACGGAACTTGGTAAGACGATGGCGCCCAACTGGACGAAGACGGTGACTAACTGCGCCCAGCAGTTGACGCCGCCGTGGCCGCCGTTGGATACCGTGACCAGCCCCACGGGCGTCCGTTTGTACTGCGCATAGAAATAGTCGAGGGCGTTCTTCAGGACACCGGGATAGCCGTGGTTGTACTCCGGCGAGACAATGATCAGCCCGTCGGCCTGTTCGATCTTCGCGCCAAGGTCGGCCGCGTGCGCCGGGGTCGGTTCTATGCGGCCCAGGCGCTCTTCCATGATGGGCAGGTCGAGGTCGCGCAGGTCGATCAATTCAGCGGTCACGCCGTCGGTGGCGGCCAGACGCGACATCACGAACGTCGCCACGCGCTCACTCATGCGGCCGCGACGGACACTGCCCAGGATCACAAGAACGTTGAGTGGTGTCATGAGGCTTCCCATGTTACGCGGGCTTGCGGTAGACCGGTGTCGTGTAGTCGAGGACCGGAGCGCGCCCGAAGACGCGGGCGTCCACCGAGTACCTTCCGGCGCCGGTCAGCACCACCGCGAGACTGACCACTGCCATCGTCAGCGCGAACTCATAGCCGTTCGGCAGAAAAAAGCCGCTGGCGGCGTGTGCCGTGACGACCGCGACCAGCATCGAGAACGACAGCAGTGCGCTGGCGATCCGTGTGCCGGCACCGGCGACGAGCATCAGGCCGCCGATCAACTCCACCGCAATAACCGCGACGGCGCTCAGGGTTGGGAACGGCAGACCCAGGGAGGCCATGAACCCAGCCGTGCCGGCGACGCCAAATACGGCGAGCTTCTGCCAGCCGTGCATGACGAAGACCAGACCAAGCGCAAGGCGAATGAGCAACAAACCGCGATCAACGGACGGCGATGAAACGGACTGACACATGACGGACTCCTTATGCATTCACGGTCGTATTGAGGACTGTCGTTGTAACGAGTGGTTGGCCACACAAAAGCGACGTTCACGAATTTCCCGCACGGGTTTCTCCAAGCAGCGCCACCAACTCGCCCAGGCGTTTGTCGCTCACATGCCCAAATTGGCGGGCATGCAGGGACGCGACGGGTTCGTCCAGTTCGGCCAGGAGCGCCGTACCGGCCTTCGTAATCTTCGTGCGCACGATGCGACGGTCTGTCGCGTCGCGGCTCCGCTCGATCAAGCCGCGGGTGTCGAGACGATCGAGCAACCGCGTCACATCGGGGTCGTGTTGAATCAAGCTGCCGGCCACTTCGCTGCAGGTGGCACCCGCCGAACCCGCCCCTCGCAGAATCCGCAGCACGTTGTACTGCGCCGGCGACAGGTCGTAATCCCTGAATAGCTCTACCGCCCCGCGCTGCAGCGCTTCGGCCGTTCGGACGATTGCCAGGAAGGCATCGGCAGAAAGCTGGCGGGGTTTGGAGCGGCTCATCATGACAACGGCAATAACAGTCGTTGTGAGGACTATTGTCAAGAGGACCGTCTGAGGACCTGTCCAGACCGGGTTCCGAGCGCCTCGCCGCCTCGCACTGCGGGCACGCCATTCACGATGACGTGAGAGATGCCCACCGGGGACGCATGAGGCGCCGCAAACGTGGCCAGATCCGCCACGCGGGTCGGGTCGAAGATCACTAGATCGGCCGCCGCACCCGCGCGAATTTCACCCCGTCCAGTCAACCGGAACTGACGGGCAGGCAACGAGGTCATTTTGCGGACAGCCTCTTCGAGTGAAATAACCTTCCGCTCCCGCACGTATCGCCCGAGCACGCGCACCGTATTCCCCATTCCGCGGGGATGAGGCACCCCGCTGCCGAACGGCACCACGCCGGCGTCGGATGCGATACCCACCATTGGATGCCGCATGATGCGCTCCACATCGTCTTCGGTCATGAAGTGATAGACCATAGACGCACCGCCGTTGAGCATCACAACCCGCGCCGATTCGAGCTGATCGTCCGCGCCATCACGGCCAAACATCGCCTGCGCCACCGCCTTCATCGTCAGGCCGTTGTATGTCTCGTTGGCGCGATACGTGGCCACCGTCGCCCACGAGAGATCGGCGAACCCGCGCTCGGCCAAGAGCTGCATCATCTCGCGCTTGATCCGAGTCCAGGTGTCCGAGTCATTCAGGCGCGCAGCCACGTCGACGTTGGTGCCTTCGAGCACCCACGTCGGAAAACGAATCGAAAGTGATGACGAGCCTGCGGTGTATGCGTACTGGTCAGCCTCCACGTCTACACCTTGTTCTCGAGCATCGTCGATGAGAGCCAGCGCTGCGGTGCTCGAACCCCAACGACTGGGGCTGTCCACCTTGAGGTGCGAGATCTGCACGGGCATTCGCAGCATCGACCCTACATGGATTGACTCGCGCACGGCATCGAGCACTGCTGTGCCCTCATTCCGCATGTGGGTGGCGTAGACGCCGCCGTCGTTGGAGGCCACGCGCGCCAGTTCGATCACTTCATGCGCGGTGGAATACGTCCCGGGGATGTACTGTAGGCCGGTGGAAAACCCGACGGCCCCTTCGGCCATGCCCTTGAACACCAGCGACTTCATGCGCTGCATCTCGACTACGGTGGGAGCCCGCTGGGCCCGGCCCATCACCGCCGAGCGGACGGTGTTGTGTCCGATGAGGGTAGCGTAATTGACGGCAGGGCCGGCATCCGTGATCGCTTGAAGCGCTTCAGCAAGGGCGAGCGCTGATGACCCGCAATTGCCGGCGACGATTGTCGTCACGCCCATGCGGATGAAGTTGGCTGCATCGGGTCGCTCCGCCAGATCGTCCGCGTGCGTATGGACGTCCACGAAGCCAGGCGCGACGATCTCGCCTCGCGCGTCGATGACGCGTGTGCCCTGCGCGGCTGTCACACCGCCGACGCGCGCGATCAGGCCTTTCCGAATCCCCAGGCTACCGGCGCGAGCCGGTGCGCCAGTGCCGTCAACAATGCGGGCGTTGACGATTACCAGGTCGAAGGTTTCCCTCTGAGCCGAAACGACGGCTGCACACACAGCCACCGCGACAAGCGTTGCGCACCTCAGGCGAACATGCATGCTGAGCCTACGCCGCTCGGGTGGCCGCCGACTTGCCGGCATCGGGCCCAGCTGTCGCACCGCCGGTGAGCAGTGACACAATCGTGCCAACCACTGTCACAACCACCGCGCCAACGACGTTGAGCCACAGGTAGACCGTGGCGGTGTGCTGGTCCACCCACCAAACCGCTGACATACCGGCGATCAGTCCAACAAACGCACCATCACCGTTCGCGCGTTTCACACCAAGCGCGAGGATAAACACGCCGAGAATTGATCCGTAAAAATATGACCCGAGTACGTTAACTGCCTCAATGAGCGATCCCATCTCGGCGGCAAAGGTCGCAACAAAGCAGGCAAACAATCCCCAAAAGAGCGTGGCCCATTTCGAGACCGTCACATAGTGTGCGTCATCGGCCTCGGGCTTCAGATGCCGGCGATAAATGTCGATGACTGATGATGTCGCGAGCGAACTGAGTTCGGCCGCAATGGTGGACATGGCTGCAGCAAAGATCGCGGCGATGATCAGGCCCACCAAGCCCACCGGCAGGTGCTCGGTGACGAATGTTGGAAAGACGTAATTCGTGTCGTTGTAGTCAGGGTCACCCGTGACGTCTTTTACAAGCGCCGTGGCCTTGGCGCGCACCTCGCGAACAGCGGTGTCGTTGCGGACAAACTCGCTGCGCGCGAAGCTCGCGGCCCCAGCCGGAGCGCCGTCCGCTTGGGCGGCCGCCATGGCTCTCGCGGCCAGCTTTCGATTCTCGAATGCCTGGGCGTATTCGCGGTCGAGGCCCGCGTACTCGGCGGCGCGCGTGCTGGACTGAACTGCGGGCAGATAGGTGTTCTTGAAGAGGATCGGTCCCTGATTGAACAGGAAGAACACGAACATCAAGACGCCAACCATCAGCACGAGCACCTGGAGCGGAATTTTCCAGAACGCGCTCATCAGAAGCGAGCCTCGCGCCTCGTCCACGGACTTGGCGGTCAGGTAACGCTGCACCTGACTCTGGTCACACCCAAAATACGACATCGACAGAAACAGACCGCCAATGAGACCCGACCAGAATGTGTACGTGGTCGAGGTATCGAACGTGAAATCCAGCGCCTGCATCTTGCCGACAGCGCCCGCCGTGCGAAGCGCAGCGCCAACCGTCACGTCGTCCGGCAGTCCCATGATCAGCGCCACAGCGGCAGCGCTGAGGCCCCCGACGATGACCACCATCTGCTTCACGTCGGCCCAGGTGACGGCCTGCACGCCGCCCTTCATCGTGTAGAAGATAGTCGGAATGCCGAACGCGAGAATAGTCAGGGTTAGGTTCCATCCAAAGATCACAGACAGGATCACCGACGGCGCCGCAATGACCACACCTGTAGCCATCGCGCGTGACAACAGGAACAGCAGCGACGTGAATAGCCGCGTCTTGCTGTCGAAGCGACGTTCCAGATATTCGTAGGCCGTGTAGATGTTGGCGCGACGAAACAACGGGACTACCGTAAGCGACAGGATGATCATCGCCAGTGGCAATCCGAAGTAAAACTGAATGAAACTCAAGCCGGCGTTGTAGCCCTGCCCTGTTGTGCCGACCAGCGTAATAGCCGACAACTGCGTGGCCATCACCGAGAGGCCTACTGCCCACCACGGCAGGGAACGGTTCGCGAGAAAGTAACTTTCCAGTTCTTCGGTCTTCCGGCCCATCCGAAGACCCGTCCAGACGATCCAGAAGAGATAAACAGCGACGATGGCCCAATCAATCCACTGCATGGGCGCTACCCAAACTGACGGCCGATCCAGTAAAGACCCAGGATCACGATGACTTCGACGACGAGGACCAGGGCGTAGGTAGCCGACAGGTTCGAGTCGTCGGGATGGGTGCCCGGGCGTTCCGACGGAGCTAGACTCATGGCGAGCAGTATAGAATCACCGCGGCCAATGCGCATTTTTTCCACCGATCACAAGGTCGTTGGCGTGCAGTACGCCCTGACGAGCCTGACGTTCCTGCTGCTGGGCTTCCTCCTCATCGTTTTTGTGCGCTGGCAACTCGCCTGGCCCGAAGCCGGCCTGATGCTGCCCGAGTTCTACAACCAGCTCGGGGCCATGCACGGCACGATCATGGTCTTTCTGGCCGTGGTGCCGCTGGCGGTGGGCGGATTCGGAAACTACCTGGTGCCGCTCATGATCGGCGCACCGGATATGGCGTTTCCGCGCCTCAATATGTGGAGCTACTGGCTCTACCTGGCGGCGGGTCTGGTGATGCTCGCCAGCTTCTTCCTGCCCGGCGGGGCGGCCAGTTCGGGCTGGACGGCCTACCCACCCCTTGCGATCTTCGCCACTTCGGGACAGACGGCCTGGCTCGTCGCCATGTTCGTGCTGATCGTCTCGTCACTCTTCGGCTCGATCAACATCATCGTGACTATCCTGCAGCTGCGCGCGCCGGAGCTGACCATGATGAAGCTGCCATTTTTTATCTGGTCGCAGCTGGTCACGGCATTCCTGCTGTTGCTGGCGTTTCCGCCGTTGCAGGCCGCCTCTATCCTCCAGTTGATGGACCGTCTGGCGAGCACCAGCTTCTTCCTGCCCAGCGGACTGGTCGTGTCGGGACGAATTGTAGAGGTCAGTGGGGGCGGAAGCCCGATTCTCTGGCAGCACCTGTTCTGGTTCCTCGCGCACCCCGAGGTCTACGTCTTGGTACTGCCGGCGTTTGGCATCGTCGCCGAAGTCATCGCCACGAGCACCCGCAAGCCCCTGTGGGGATACCGCGGCATGGTGTTCGCCTCGCTATTTATGGGATCGATGTCGTTTCTGGTGTGGGCGCATCACATGTTCCTCACGGGCATGGGTCCCACGATGAGCGGCTTCTTCCAGGTAACGACCATGATCATTTCGGTGCCGTCGGTGATCATCCTAACGTCCTTGGTGCTGTCGTTGCACGGGGGTTCGATCACGTTCACAGTGCCCTCGATGTTCGCGCTCGCGTTCCTGCCGATGTTCGGCATTGGCGGGCTGACGGGGCTTCCTCTGGGGCTGGCGGCGTCAGACATTCCACTGCATGACACGTATTACGTCATCGGCCATTTCCATTACCTGGTGGCGCCGGGCACGTTGTTCGCGCTGTTTGCTGGGATTTACCATTGGTTCCCGCGGGTCACGGGTCGGATGCTCAACGAGCGCCTGGGTCGATGGCACTTCTGGGGATCGCTTGTGGCGATGAACGTGATCTTCATGCCGATGTTCGCGCAGGGCCTGGCTGGGCTCAATCGGCGGTTATTCGATGGCGGCCGGACGTACAGCCACAGCGCCGGATTTGAATTCAGCTACGAGCTCCAGGCGTGGGCGGCCGTGGCGCTGGGCTTGGTGCAGCTGTTCTTCATCGTCAACCTCGTGCTGACGCTTCGGAAGCCGAAGGCGGTGCCCAAAAGGGAGACGGGTGTCGATCTGTGGAAACCTCTGGGCAGATCGGAGAATCACCTGCCCCAGAGTTTTCCACAGATCGACACCCGTCCCCCTGTGTACCTCGATCCACCTACCCCGGCGTTTTCAACAGGTCGACACCCATCCCCCTATCTTGCTCGATTCGACACAGGCGTCAGCAGTGGAAACCTGGGGTTCTGGCTGTTTATTGCGTCCGAGGTGATGTTGTTCGGCGCGTTGTTCTCGTCGTACGCGTTGTTGCGGGTGGCGGCGACGGACTGGCCGGACGGCGATACTCTGCTCAACACTCAGCTCGGACTGACGAACACGATGGTGTTGATGCTGCTCACCGCCGTGGCCTGGCGGGCAGGGCGTAGCCGGCCGGACGCAGCGCGGGGAAGGCTGCTAGTCGCGTCCGCGCTCGGGGTGCTGTTTCTCGTCATCAAGGGTCTTGAATATAGTGCGGAGTTGCGGACCGGGCTCGTGCCGGCGACGAGCACGTTCATGGCGATGTCTTACACGCTGACCGGCATTCACGCCGCGCACGTGTTCGGCGGGCTGCTGGCGAACCTCTGGGTGATCGTGGGTGCAAGGTCGGCCGACGAGATCATGACTGCGGGCCGGCTGAAGGTGCTGGGGCGCTACTGGGTCTTTGTCGACCTCGTGTGGCTGATCATCTTCGCGGGGCTGTACCTTTCATGACCTGCAATACCGAGCGCCCCAAAAGACGTCGGGTGTCTTTTTCGGAAAAAAAGACACCCGACGTCTTTTGGGTTGGCATGGTTGTGGCGGGGGTTTTGGGGGCCACGACGACGGCGCTCGCGTGTCCTGTGTGTTTCCAGGTGAAGGAAAACGCCACCACCGACGGCGTGCGGGCGGCGGTGCTGGTGCTCGTGGGGGTGACAACTGTCGTGCTCGGTGCGTTCGCCCGATTCGTCGTGTTGTTTGCCAAGCGCGAGGGTGAGCTGAACCGGGAGAAGCGGCCGTGCGTGGGGGTGGTCCGTGATTGAACGGTGGCTGCCCCCGCAGGCCTCGGCGCACGCAGGCGAGATCGACCTGGTGCTGACGCTGGTGCACTGGCTGATGCTGGTGTTGTTTGTGGGGTGGGGCGTGTACTTCGTCTGGATGCTGGTGCGATTCCGCGAGGGGCGCCAGCCGGCACCCCTCGCGGAAGGCCCGCCCCGCCGGCCAGCGCAGTGGACCGAGATCGGCGTGGTGATGGCCGAAGGCGTGCTGCTGGTCGTGATCGCCCTGCCGGTGTGGTACCGCCAGACGACCGCGCCCGCGACCGCCGACCCGTCGGCGGTCGCGGTGCGCGTGGTGGCGGAGCAGTTCGCCTGGAACATCCACTATCCAGGCGCCGACGGCCGATTCGGCGAGACCAGGCTCAGCCTGGTCTCGCCGACCAACCCGGTGGGCCTCGACAGGTCGTCGGCGCACGGCGCCGACGACCTGTTGACGCTCGACGACCTCCATCTGCCCATCAACCAGCCAGTGGTTATCCAGCTCTCGAGCAAAGATATGATCCACAGCTTCGGCATACCCGCCATGCGCATAAAACAGGACGCCACGCCCGGCCTGCTCTCACCCGTGTGGTTCACACCGACGATGGCGGGTCAGTTTGATATTGCATGCTCCCAGCTCTGCGGTCTGGGCCACTACCGCATGCGCGCGGTCATCACCGTGGAATCCGAGGCCGAGTATCAGGCGTTCCTGAAGGCCGAAGCCGAACTGCAGGTCGGGCGGTAGCTAACGCCGTTCGACGGCGCCGCCGAACTCCACCCATCTCGGGAACCCACCCACCAGCGCACTCGCGTTGACACCGGCGTCAGTGAGGACGCGCACCGCCGCAAGACTGGTGGCCTCAGACGGACACGAGCAGTAGGTCACCACAGGACGGCCTTTGGCCGCGCGCCTGACTTCAGTGACCCGCACCTCCACCTCGCGCACAGGCACATGCATGGCGCCAGGAATATGACCGCGATCGAAGCTGTCGATATCGCGGACGTCCACTACCAACACGCTACCGCGCTCCTGCAACGGCAGGAACTGCACGAATGGCATGACCTGCCCCGTCACTACCGGGTCCTGCGCATCGAGTCGCGCCCATCCCACCAACGCCACGCCCGCAACCACAACCATGGCCAATAACGCCCATAGTCCCGTTCCTACTCGCCTCATTACATGTCCCATCTGTTCGCCCTCCAATGGGAGGGTGACCATTCAGGAATCGGGCCAGCAGGATTTCGGCGTTGAATTAGAAGTCCGCTGCGGGATATTGCAACAACTGCGTACATCCGAGCGCCTGAGCGTACGCAACATTCCGTCACCAGAGCCGCGCGCCTGAGAACCAGCGCGCGCTAGGGCGGGCAAGCCCTGGACTATTTGACCGCGATCACCGCTGCGCCGGTCCGGAAGTAGAGCGTGCCTTCCGAAATCGCCGGCGTCGCCATCGCGTAATCTCCCAGCGGATTCTTGGCCAGCAGTTCGAACTCGCGGCCGGCCTTCACCACAAAGACATCGCCGTCTTCGCTTGTGAAGTACACCTTGCCGTCGGCAGCCACAAGCGACGCCGTGAACCCCGTGGTGCCGTCGCCAAGCCGCTGCTGATACACCTTCTCGCCGGTCGAGGCATCAAACACGGCGAATACGCCATTGTTCTTTGAGACGTACAGGAGGCCTCGATACAACACGGGCGACATCATGTACGAGCCGTCGCGCGGATAACTCCACACGATATGCGCGTTGCTCGTGGTCTCAGGCGCAAGCGTCACATCACCCCTGGCAGTCTCGCGGATCGCAAACACGGGCGCGCCTGGTCCGTGCGCACTTGTCAGATACACCATGCCGTGGCCCACAACTGGCGTCGGCACGGGAATGTCTCCACCCACACTCTTGAGCCGCCAGATTTCCTCGCCCGTCGCAAAGTCATAGGCGCCCATGTGCCGCCAGCCATTCACCAGCACCTGCGGGCGGCCGCCCACCACATGCACAGTCGGCGTGCTCCACGTCGGCACATCCTGCCGATTCGTGCGCCACAACTCCCTACCGGTCTTCACGTCAAACGCCCCAAGGAACGACCTCTTCTGTACGTCCACTTGCAGGATGATCTTTCCATCGTGGATGACCGGCGAGCTGCCGAACTCCCACTGCGCAGCCGGCACCATAAAGAATCCAGAGTCGAGTACGCCCAGGTCCACCTTCCACAACTGCTTGCCCTTCATGTCGAAGGCAAACAGCCCTTCGGACCCGAGCATCGCCACGATATGCATGCCGTCGGTGGCGAGCGTGGAATTGGCATGCGTTGACTTGGTGTGTCGTTTGATCTGCGGCACACCCTCGTGCATCTTTACTTCGAACAGCACCGTGCCGGTGTTCTTCTCCATACACGTCAGCAGCCAGACATGCGAGGTGTCGTCGGTCACCGAGGCGATGTCGCCGTAAAGGCCAAGGCGCAGGCCGGCGTCGGCCTTGCCCGACTTCGCGGTTGTCACGCACAGCTGATCGCCCCAGATGACCGGGCTCGAATAACCGAGGCCGGAAATCGGCGTTTTCCAGCGCAGTCGCTTGCCTTGCGGCACATCCCATGTCATCGCTGTCGGCTGGCCATCGGCTACACCCGCGCCTTGTATGCCTCGGAACGAAGGCCAGTCCGAGCCGAGCCGCGGCCCCTGCTGGGCACTCGTGACCAAAGTCAGCGCGAAGACACTCGTGCCCGCTCCGATTGCCCGAAACATTTTCTTCATGTGGAAATAGTAATGCCTTGGTCGTACACTGCGTGAGGGAGATTTGGGCATGCGAAAACGGACAGTGACCGCACTCACGACGCTGGCATTGATGGTGGCACTGGTGTCGGGGGCTGCGGCGCAGACGTCTGCGGCGGCGCTGACGGTGGACGAGATCGTCACGAAGCACCTGGCGACGAAGGGCGGCGCCGAGAAGTGGAAGACCATCCAGAGCCAGACCATGACCGGCGTGGCGCTGGCGCAGGGCTTCGAACTGCCGATGACGGCCTATGCCAAGCGACCGAACCTGTCCCGCAAGGAGCTGACGATCGGGCTCCCGGGTCAGCCGGCCGTGAGGATCGTGAACCTGTTCGACGGCGCCAGAGCGTGGATGATCAACCCCATGACCGGCAGCGATGCCCCGCAGGAAATGCCGGGCGCGGAAAGCGCCATCGCCAAGGCGCAGTCAGACTTCGACGGCGCGCTGATCGACTACAAGACCAAGGGCTTCGCGGTGGAGCTGCTGCCCGCGGCCACCGTAGCCGGCAAGCCGGCGCATCACCTCAAGGTGTCTCGCAAAGACCTGCCGACGCAGCACGTCTACCTTGACCCCGACACGTTCGTGGAACTCAGGATCACCACCGAAGGCGCGAACGCCAGTGAGACGGACCTCTCCGACTACAAGGCGATCGACGGCATCATGGTGCCGCACAGCGTCAAGATCTCGCAGGGCGGCGCCGTGCAGGCGGAGCTGAAGATCACCACGGTGACGTTCAACACCCCGATCGACGACGCGATGTTCAAAGTGAAGTGAGCTCATTTGACCACCGGGAGCGTGTCGACACACCCCACGTGTTGGGAACACGGCAGGGGCTGTTAACAAGCTGGAGCGCGAATTGTCCTGGATCGGTCAACAAAAGTCGGTATTATGCGCAACGTGCCAACAACGAGCCGCCCGCAAGCTACCCGGCGTCAAGGTGACCCTTGGACGGTCACCGACGCCTCCGAACTTTACGACGTCACTCGCTGGGGGCAGGGCTATTTTTCAGTCGGCACCAACGGCCACATGCTGGCGCATGTCACGAAGGAGCCACACCGGTCAATCGACCTGAAACAGCTCGTCGATCACCTGCAGCAGCGCGGCATCGGCCTGCCGATCCTGATTCGGTTCAGCGACATCCTCCGCCATCGCCTGGGCGACATTCACGGCGCCTTCCAGGCGGCCATTGCGCAGCATCAGTACAGCGGCAAATACGTCTGCGTCTACCCAATCAAGGTCAACCAGCAGCGCCAGGTGGTGGAGGAAGTGCTCGATTTCGGCCGGGAATACGGCTTCGGGATCGAGGCGGGCTCTAAGCCCGAGCTGCTCGCCGTGGTGGCTATGACCACCAACGACACGCCGATTATCTGCAACGGGTTCAAGGACGCCGAGTTCATCGAAATGGCGATGCTCGCGCTCAAGATGGGTCGGAAGATCATTCCGGTGGTGGAGAAATACACTGAGCTGGGCCTGGTCCTCGAATACGCGAAGAAAGTAGGCGTGCGGCCGCAGATCGGCATGCGCGTGAAGCTGGCGGCCCGCGGCGGCGGACGGTGGCAGTCGTCGGGAGGCTACCGTTCGAAGTTCGGTCTGACCGTAGCCGAGGTGCGCCAGGGCCTTCAGGAGCTGAAGACGCACGGCATGGAAGACTGTTTCAAGCTGCTGCACTTCCACTTGGGCAGCCAAATTCCGAACATCCGCATCGTCAAGGGCGCGCTCAACGAAGCGGCGCGCATTTACACCGAGCTGGTCAAGGAAGGCGCCGGGCTCGAGTTCATCGACGTGGGCGGCGGCCTTGGCGTGGACTACGACGGGTCAAACACTAATTTCGAGTCGAGCGTGAACTATACGCTGCAAGAATATGCCAACGACGTCGTGTATCACATCCAGTCGGTATGCGACGACACGGGCGTGGCCCATCCGACTATCGTTTCTGAAAGCGGGCGCGCGGTGGTGGCGTACCACAGCATGCTGGTATTCAACGTTCTGGGCGTGTCGGGTTTTGGCGACGAGGAGATTCCCACCAACGATAACGCCGATGAACTTGAGCAACCGCTCGTGGACCTGAAAGAGACCTACCAGCACCTGACGGCGCGCAACGCGCTCGAAAGTTATCACGACGCGCAACAGGCGCTCGACATGGCGCTCAACCTCTTCAACGGCGGCTATCTGCCGCTGGGCCAGCGCTGCCAGGCCGAAACGCTGTACTGGGCCATCTGTAGCAAGATTCGCAAGATGACACATACGATGGACGACGTGCCTGAGGATTTGCAGTCGCTGGACGATACGCTGGCCGATACGTACTTCTGCAACTTTTCGCTCTTCCAGTCCATTCCCGATTCGTGGGCGATCAAGCAGCTCTTCCCCGTGATGCCCATTCATCGGCTGAATGAGGCGCCCACGCGGCAGGCTGTGCTCGGCGACATCACGTGCGATTCTGACGGCAAGATCGATCAGTTCATCGATCGGCGCGATGTGCGGCGCACACTGGCGCTTCATCCGTTTACGGGAGACCCGTATTACCTTGGCGTGTTCCTGGTCGGCGCTTATCAGGAAATCCTTGGCGACCTTCACAACCTTTTTGGCGACACCCACGCGGTGCATGTAAGCCTCGACTCTTCGGACAACGTGGTCCTTGAGTCGGTGATCAAGGGCGATACCGTGCGCGAAGTCCTCGACTATGTGGAGTTCGATGCCGACACATTGCTCCGAAAGCTCCGCGAATCCGTGGAGGTGTCGGTGCGCGAGGGCCGCCTGACGTTCGAAGAGTCAGGCCTCCTGCTGCGATTCTATGAAGAAGGCCTCCACGGCTACACCTACCTTGAAGACCCGAACGAATAAGCGTCGCTCTTTCGTCCGCGCCGCGTACGCGCTCCTGCTGGCAAGCGCGACTGGCGCGCTAGGGGTGTGCGCGAGCGGACGCGTCCAGAGTCCAGAGCCTAAGGTCCAGAGTCCAGGGCCCGGGGTCCAGGGCTTGGGGTCCGGCGCGCCAATCATGATCCTGATCTCGTTGGATGGGTGGCGATGGGACTATCTGGACCGCGCTCAGGTGCCACGGCTCAGGGCTCTTGCAACAAGGGGCGTGCGGTCCGAGGGCCTGATTCCGACGTTCCCAACCAAGACCTTTCCCAACCACTACTCCATCGTCACCGGGCTGTACCCGGAGCACCACGGAATCGTTTCCAACAACATGATCGATGCAGCCATAGGCGAGCGGTTCTCGATGTCCGCACCTACCGCGAAGGATGAGCGTTGGTGGGGCGGCGAGCCGATGTGGGTGACTGCGCAGAAACAGGGACAGGCGACAGCGTCCATGTTCTGGCCCGGCAGCGAAGTGAGTTTTGGCGGTGTGCGGCCCACATTCTGGCGGCCCTTCGACGACGACTTTCCGAACCGTCAACGCGTGCAGGCAGTGCTGGGATGGCTAAGGTTGCCTGAGCTGCAACGTCCATCGTTCATCACCCTCTACTTTAGCGACATTGACAGTGTCGGGCACTCGGCCGGACCCGAGTCATCAGAAATTCTCGTAACCGCCGCCGAACTCGACAAGGAGATCGGCGTTCTCGTTGATGGCGTGAACGATTTGGCACTGACGCCGCGCGTGCACTACGTCATCGTCTCAGACCACGGCATGTCGCAGGTCTCGACGAGTCGCGTGGTGGTGCTCGACGACTACTTGGACACGCGTACGGTAGACCTGATTGACTTGTCGCCGGGCGTCGGCATCTGGCCGCGTACCGGCACGGCTGAAGACATCTACATGGCGCTCAAGGACACGCATCCGTCGCTGACGGTGTATCGGCGTGCGGACGTCCCCGCCGAATTGCACTACAACACCCACCCGCGCATCCCGCCAGTCATCGGCATTGCCGCGGAAGGCTGGACCGTGACAACCCGAAGGCAGCTGCAGGAGTGGCAGGAAAACGGACGCCAGTTGGGCGGCAACCACGGCTACGACCCGCGGCTGCGCTCCATGCACGGGTTGTTCATCGCCGCCGGCCCGCAGTTTCGTCAGGGTGCCACCATCCCACCGCTCGAGAACATTCACCTCTACGAGATGATGGCACGCGTGCTCGGCCTCAAGCCTGCGCCGAACGATGGCCGTCTCGAAATGACCGCCGGCGTGTTTAAAAGTCGTTAGTGCGGTACGACTCGGGCCCAGGTCCGGCACCTCCGTACTGGGAGCTCCGCCTCTTTTTCAAAGCCGAAGCAACCCTCGGGCTAGTGTTCTAACCCGCTGGTGACATACCGGCGCGTGCTCTGGCCCTTGATGCGGTCACGGTCCATCTTCCAGTCGTCGCGCCCGACATTGATCGACACGGCGCCTGAGCCAATCTGCGCGCCCAAACACGGTGAATCCGACCACGTCGCAACACTATGTGATCGGGATCGCAGCATCGTTCGCGATGAACCCGGGCGACATACTCATAAGACCAGAACCGCTCGGATTGGGCAAGACCTTGGCAACTTTCGGCTTCGCCGACACCTGTTTCGAGGCGGCCTTCGTCGCCATGGGCTTCGTTGACTGCTTCGCCTTGCATCGCTCAGGCGCAGCGCCGGACCGCCAGCGCCGCCCGTCATGTCGTCCGGCCTTATCATTGCTGCGAATGGTTTCGCCATGCTGGGCACGTCAACGCCAGTGCGCACCGGGGTTAGTCGCGAAAGGCGACCTCGGATGCAGTCTGCGGTGCCTCACCCGGAGCCACACTGCGTCGAAACCAGGAGCGGTAGGGTAATATGCCCTGCATGGCTGTTCCGCTTCGGTCACTGACGTGCTGCGCGATTCTGCTCTTCATGCAGGTGACGGAGCTCCGCACCGCGCCGGATCTTCCCAACATCGTCATCATCTACACGGACGATCTAGGCTTTGGCGACCTCTCCGTCTACAATCCCAAGGCTGCCTACAAGACTCCCCGCATCGATAGGATGGCCGCGGAAGGCGTGCGGTTCACAGATTCCCACAGCCCGTCCACGATCTGCTCACCATCGCGGTATGCACTTCTCTCCGGACAACAGATTTACCGATCCACCGGCGGCGGCGGGGTCGCCTTCGAGGGACCAGGCGGGCCAAGCTACCTCACGCCGGGCACGCTTACGTTGGGTGACATGTTGCGGGCTCGCGGTTACCGCACGGGAATATTCGGCAAGTGGCATGTCGGTCTGACGTGGTACGACGACGACGGCAAGAGGCTCGATGGCGGGTTTGCGAATTCCAGGCGGATCAATTACGCAAACAGCTCTCCTCTCGTTGACGGTCCCAATAACAGGGGATTCGACCAGTCATTCGTCACGCCCAATTGCCCGACGACCGACCCGCTCTACGTTTACATCGAGAATGGAATGGTCAAGCTACCGGCGACCGTGACTCACCAACGGAGCAACCTACCCGACCTCGACGGCTGGCTATGGGACAACGACGAGGGATTCATGTCAGTCGGCTACGACTTTGTGAATGCCGACATGATCTTCTTCAACAAGACGGTCGACTTCATCACCAGTCACCTCGCCAACAACACAGACAAGCCGTTCTTCGCGATCTTGAGCACGCAGATCGCCCATGCCCCGGTCCTGCCGGCCGAGGAGTTTCGGGGGAAGACCAGTGCGGGCCCTAGAGGTGACTTCGTCTGGCAGCTGGATGTGTTGGTCGGACGACTCCTCGATCAGTTGAGGGAGCTGGGCGTCGATGACAACACGCTGGTGCTATTAACTTCCGACAACGGCCCGGAGACCGTGCACTACAACCGTATGCGGCAAGAATACAACCATGATGCGTCAGGCGGATGGCGCGGCATGAAGCGCGACGGATGGGAAGGTGGCCATCGAGTCCCATTCATCGCGCGATGGCCCAGGGCGATTCCGGCAGGTCGCGTTTCCGCGCAAATGACCAGCAGCACGGATTTATTCGCCACTCTGGCGTCGGTGGCGGGGTACGAGCTGAAGGATGAAGACGCCACGGACAGCTTCGACATGTTGCCCGTCTTGCTGGGAACCCGGAAAGAAGGCGATTCGGTCAGACCTCATATGCTGACGCAGAGCTTCAGGGGACAGTTTCAGATCAGGCAGGGTCAATGGAAATACCTGGATCACGTGTCGTCGGGAGGCAATGACTACAGCGAGGGTTTCCTGACTCAGTATTTGTTGCCCGAAACCGAACCCACGGCGACTGGCCAGCTGTTTCACCTCGGGAAAGATCCCGGAGAAACCACTAATCTCTATTTCACGGAAGCCGACAAGCGCCGCGATCTACAGGCGTTGCTGAGTGTTCTGAAAACCAGTGGCCGCAGCGCGCCACGAGGCCGAAAGCCCATCGGCATCGAGAACATCCCAGCGACGAGCCGTAGGGACTAGAGAGACGGTGGCTCTCGCGCGCTCAACGCTCGCGGATGCCGCTTCCCATAAAAAAGATGTAGTTCTCGATCTAATGGACATATGTCTCCTCCGTACGCTGGCTGTAGTGCTGCGCACAGATGGCCTGCCACACAAGATCGAGCAGCTTTGGAGAAGCTGCCATATCAACATCTCGACGACGACAATGCCATCGTCGTCGCACGAAATACACGGAGTGCGGCAACTGCCAACAGCTGACATGAAGACGCAACTCGCAACAGGCTGCTGTTGAGAACGTGATGTCCTAGTCGCGCCTGAAGAGATAGCGCGGAGACAACCCGGGGTGCCGCGATACGCGACAGCGCGAAACCGCTGCGCAGGGAGCGCGGCCGGCACAAACCAGCTCCGCTGTCTGCGGAGTGGCCCGTGCACGAGAGAGCGCAAGCACGTGGACGAAGCGAACGGTTTTCCGCGGCAGCTCAGCGGAGACCGCGCTGTCTGCTCAGACGCGACCAGGCGTCCGTTGCTACGAACGGGCGACGGCGACCTGGGCAGGGCGAAGGACTTCGTCGCCGAGCACGTAGCCGGGCCTCACGACGCCGATGACTCGGCCGTCCTGATCCGGCGAAGCCGCTGGAGCGGTCGATACAGCGTCGTGTGTGGCAGGGTCGAATAGCTGATTCAGCGGGTCAACGCGGGTGACGCCCAGACTCTCGAGCGTCGAAATGAACTGCTGGCGCACCAGCGCCATACCCTGGACAAACCCTTCCGAGCCAGGGCCGGCGCCCACTTCAAGCGCACGGTCAAGATTGTCTAGCACCTCGAGGAACGTGACGATCACCGAACGGCGACCACGCTCCACATCCTTCCCCACTTCCTTCCGCAACCGCGCGCGCGCCTGCTCGAACTCATCCGACGCACCTCTGTACTTCGTCAACAACTGCTGGATCTCGAGATCTTTCTCGGCAATGCGTGCCTCAAGCTGCTCGAGCATCGTCGGCTTGAGCGACGGCACTTCGGCGGGTTCGTCGGATTCGCCACGGGCCCACCAGCGGCGGTCGGTTACTTTCATGTCCGTCATAAGTGTTTCAATCGGCTTTGCCTACGAACATCCAGTTCTCGGCCTTGAGCAACAGGCCGCGCGACGTATCGGACTGTCACGACGAAACTGAGAACGTCAACGCGTCGTCTGCGGCTGCAATCACTACCGTGCCGCCGTTCTCGAGCTGACCGAACAGAATGTCGTCCGTGAGCCGATCGCGCACTTCGCGCTGCACCAGTCGCGCCAGCGGCCTTGCACCGTAGATGGGGTCGTAGCCCTTCTTCGCCAGCCACTCGCGAGCGGAAGGCTCCAGCGTAATCACCACTCTCCGCTCGGCCAACTGCGCCTCGAGCTGGAGGATGAACTTCTCCACGATCATCTCCATCGCTTCCGGCGCCAGTGCCTTGAATGTGACGATCGCGTCGAGACGGTTGCGGAACTCCGGCGAGAAGATGCGCTCAACTGCGGACTTGGATCGGCTTTCCTTCGACGAACCGCTGCCGTCGCCGCTGTCGGCGAACCCGATCGCCGACGAACTGAGCTCGCGCGACCCGGCATTAGACGTGAGAATGAGCACCGTGTTCCGAAAGTCCGCTTTTCGGCCGGTGTTGTCTGTCAGCGTCGCATGGTCCATCACCTGCAACAGGATGTTG